>CAJHZC010000248.1_pt1 | contig 63240 bp, 62 predicted proteins | sample 9198911 | NCBI WGS metagenome assembly CAJHZC01 (sample SAMEA7708336, study PRJEB35096) | sediment metagenome | biome: marine neritic benthic zone biome [ENVO:01000025]; feature: sediment [ENVO:00002007]; material: shallow marine sediment [ENVO:03000034] sea grass bed [ENVO_01000059] ...
CCTCTACAACACCGCCTTGCATCAGCGCTGTGACTATAAAATTATGAAAGTGGGTGAAGCCGAATTCCACACCGACCAAATCCAATGAGCAGGAGTTCATATAGTCAAAGGCGCCCGATGGTCCCGCACCAAGAAGCCAAATGTCAGGCAGTATCCTGGATGCACAAATCCACAATGTGAACCGCGCACCCAAGGAAGTCGTCGCGTTTGGACTGAACGTTGAACTTTTTAAGTCGTAGATGAGATACTCCAGCCTTGGCACTATAAATGCCAGAACAATAAAACCAACCAAAATAAGAGCGAGAAGAACTAGCAGTCTATTTCTTGGATTGATCATACCACGTAGTTGCCCGCGAAATACAAATGCCAAAATCAACGGCAACGAAAGTAAGTATGGGTAAAACAATCTCATGCCAGATGCGGCAATGCCGATAATGGCGAGCAAACCTGCAGCCACCAGAAGCCTCTGTCTGACACCCGACAAATCTATGGCTGCGGCGAAACAAACCGCTGAGACAAACGCGCATGTTGTGGCAAATGGACCAGCATTCCCAGAGCCACCGGCTACGCGCGGATTGCCTTGAGACAATTGAAACAAGACCCAAAATCCGATCGCAAAACCGGCTCCGATACAACCGATCTCCAAATACTTTCGCAACAAATGGCGATCGGTCAAAGCCAATTGCATTGCAATCGGCAGAAAGAAAAGGAAGGGCAGGCGCTCTAACAATAGATCTAATGTTTTTGCATCATCTGGGTTCAACGCGAACATCAATAGGCCTGACGCAAAATACAACAATCCTACAAGCGAGATGGCCAAAATTGGTCGAGGCACAGCTGCAATGCCATCGCGCCAAGGAAAACGGGCAAGTGTGTAAAGACAACACACCACCACGATTGCCGAAAACACGCTGCCGACAACTCCAAGCAACACGTACATAATTGCAACCGTCAGGAGATTGACTTGGTCCTGAAAGCTCAGTGTAGAAATTCCCAGACGCTCAGTAAGTTTACGGTATGAGTTCATTTGAACAGAGTTCTCAGAGCGCATTCGCTCGTGTCAGCAGATGAGCGCAGAAAAGGGACCATGCGGCTTGATAAACCAAGCTTCAATTTTGTCCAGTCCATCAAACCTACTAATTGCGGTACTCCACCGGCCAGTAGATGAGCACGTACTCTTTCAGGAAAGGCGACATGCCTGCAACTCGCTTGGCCACCCAAAGACGCGCCATAATGCCAACAACACACAATTGTCGCATAAGATAGATTATGGAACTTTTTTGACATTATGTGTTCTGATACGTAGCATTCACATCTATCTCTATCGCATTGATAGATTTTGACAAATCCTTCGTATTGACCTTAAAGACGCTGTCAGGACGTCCTGCAGCGGCCCAGACATCCTCATAGCCAAGCAGCGCGCTGTCCATGTAGGCCGGCACCTCAATTAGGTGCCCGATTGGCGCAACCCCACCGATCGCAAAACCTGTCTCGTCGCGCACGCGCCGTCCATCACACCGGCCAAGCCGCAGCCCGTGCTTCTGAGCCATGAAGCCGAGGTCCGCATTGTGCATACCGCTAACCAGCAACAAAGTGATCGCACCGGTGTCCAAGTCTTCAAACGTGAGCGACTTTACAATTTGGGCCACGTCACAGCCACAGGCATTTGCAGCCTCCTGCGCCGTTCTTGTCGACCGGTCCATCAGGCGCAACTCAATCGTCAGCCCGAGCACATTGGCGGCCTTGACTACACGCTCCATACTTGATCCAGGCTTTATTTGAACGTCGTTCATATTGGACACTCTATCACCAGGCCATCATAACCGGGCTCCACATGATCTGGCGTTTCCTTGCGCACAGTTTCATAGTCAAGTGGAATGTGCATGTGCGTCAAGTATGCACGCTTGGGAGTTATTTTCTCAATGACATCAAGTGCTTGCGCAAGAGACAGATGGCTTGGGTGCTCACGATACTGCAACGCATCGATAACGAGAACGTCGAGTCCGCTCATCTTTGCCAATGTGGTCTCTGAGAAAGCTGAAACGTCTGAACAATAGGCAAAGTCGCCAATGCGAAAACCCAGTGAGTGTATATCGCCATGGTTCTGCGGCAGCGGGACAAAGGTGAGGGTGCCCCCCTCTCCTGCAATCTCTACCACCTGTTCATGATCAATTCTGTTGGCATGTAGTATGGGTGGATAAAAGCTGCCTTCTGGCGTCTCGAAACAGTATCGAAAGCCCTCATGCAGGCGGTGCAACGTCAAATCGTCGCCAAAGATATCGATGCGCTGCTTTTGCATCAGCACAAATGTTCGCAAATCGTCGATCCCATGCACATGATCGGCATGGGCATGGGTGTAAACAACGCCATCCATCTGCTGAACCCCGGCAGCGATCATCTGGGCACGAAAGTCAGGTCCAGTGTCGATGCAAACAACGGTCTTCTTGCCATCTGGCAATACGCGCTCCACGAGCATGGATGCACGCAGGCGCCTGTTTTTTGGGTTGTTTGGATCGCAATTTCCCCAATCACCGTTTAAACGCGGCGTGCCGGGTGACGAACCGCAACCCAGCATCGTAAACCGATGTAAAGCGCCTTCAACCATCGTGTCGCGGCACCTTGTTAAAAAGCTTGTAAAAATTCTCGGTCGTCTGAGCGGCAAAAGCATCGGGCTCGATCCCCAGGCTCTCCGCAACGACTGCCGCCGTATGTGCGACATAGGCCGGTTCATTGCGTTTTCCACGATAAGGCGGCGGCGCGAGATAGGGCGCGTCGGTTTCAACCAGAAGCCGCTCGACAGGCATCTCAGCAGCAATAGCGCGCAATTCTTCTGAGCGCTTGAACGCAGCTATACCCGACAGGGAAACATAACCGCCCAGTTCCACACCTGTCAGCGCCAGATCTCGGCCTGATGAAAAGCAGTGTAGAACAAAGGGGAAGGGCCCCTGCTCCGTTTCTTCTCGCAAAATTGCTGCCATGTCATCATCGGCATCACGTGAATGAATAACCAATGGCAATCCGGTTCTTCGTGCCGCATCAATATGCACGCGCAGTCCAGCCGCTTGTGCCTTCGCATGATCTTTTCGGTAGAAATAGTCCAGACCCGCTTCTCCGATCGCAACCACTTTTGGTTGCTTGCACAATTCGACGAGCTGATCCGATGTTATGTCCAGCTCTTCATGGGCATTGTGCGGATGGGTTCCAACCGAGCAAAAGATATCATCATAAGCTTGAGCAACATCATGGACTTGCTGGAAGTTGCGGACCCGCGTGCATATGGTGACAATCCTAACCAGGCCCGCTGATCGGGCGCGCGCCACAACATCATCCAATTCGTCAGCAAAATCCGGAAAATCCAGATGACAGTGACTGTCGACAAGTACAGGCATGTTCAGGCGGACTTCTCGGTATGGCGCGGGAACACACCCTCAGGCCTTGGCAAGGCTGTTCCACCAACCAGCGCCTCTTCAATATGCGCGAAATCTCTTTGATCATCGGCCACTGCAACAAGATCGAGCAGCTTGGCCGATGAATCTGGCATGAAGGGTTGGCAAAGGATCGCGATACGCCGCACCGTCTCTGCGACAGTGTAGAGTACAGTTTTCATCCGCTCAGGATTTGACTTGCGCAGCACCCAGGGTGCCATTTGGTCCACATAACGGTCACCGGCCGAAACAACATCAAATATCGCCTCAAGCGCTTTGTGGATCTGTTGTTTCTCCATCGCAGCGCGGGCAGTTTCGAGCGCCGGTACACAGGCGTCAATCAACGCCTTGTCCTCTGCCTGCAGATCTCCCGGTTCGGGAAGCACGCCATCCAGATTCTTGGCAATCATGGAAAGTGAGCGCTGCGCCAAATTACCCAACCCGTTGGCAAGGTCTGCATTGGTCCTCGCGATAATCGCATCATGGCTGTAAGCACCATCATTGCCAAAGGGGACTTCGCGCATGAAAAAATAGCGCACTTTGTCCAATCCATATTCCTCAACGAGCTCAAACGGATCGACCACATTACCCACTGACTTGGACATTTTCTCGCCCTTATTGTTCAGAAAACCGTGCGCGAAAATGCGCTGGGGCAACTCAACACCGGCAGACATCAAAAAGGCAGGCCAATAAACAGCGTGAAAACGAATAATGTCTTTGCCAATTATGTGCACGGCGGGCCAATAGCCCCAATCATCGCCCTGCGTGTCCGGGTATCCCGCCGCCGTGATATAATTGGTCAATGCGTCGACCCAGACATACATGACATGCTTGTCATTGCCCGGCACCGGCACGCCCCAATCAAAGGTGGTGCGTGAAATAGACAAATCCCGCAAGCCGCCCTTCACAAAGCTCAATACCTCGTTGCGTCGCTCGGAAGGCCCTATGAAATCGAGATGATTGTCATAATAAGCCAGCAGCCTGTCTGCATAAGCAGAAAGCCTGAAGTAATAGCTTTCCTCCTCAACCCACTCGACCTCTGATCCGAGCGGTTCTCGTCTGACACCATCGTCATCGACATTTGTTTCGCTTTCCTCGAAATAAGCTTCCTGGACCACTGAGTACCAACCGCCATAAGTATCGAGGTAAATATCGCCGTTGGCTTCCATTTTCTGCCAAAGCGCCTGGCACGCAATTTTATGCCGGTCCTCGGTGGTACGGATAAACTCGCGGTGAGAGCAGCCAAGTGTCTCCACCATGCGCTTGAAAACTGCAGCGTTTTCGTCAGCAAGCTCAATTGGTGCTATTCCGCGTTCTTCCGCGGTCCGCTGCATCTTCTGACCATGCTCATCGGTGCCTGTCAGCATGAAAGTGTCTTTGCCATCAAGACGTTGAAAGCGCGCCAAAACATCGGTCGCGATGGCGGTGTAAGCATGACCAATATGCGGAACGCCGTTAGGGTAGAATATTGGCGTGGTTATAAAGAATTTGTCGCTCATAAATTTTGTTGCACTGCATTAATGATTATTGAGCGTTCATGTAGCCGATTTGTTTGCAGGATGAAACCATTGGTCGCGTCAAATTCCAACGCGTCCAGCTGGATGAAACAGGGCATGCAATTGCGCAGCTACAACAAGAAATTCCTGCCGACGATCCAAATTAAAGCCGTCAGCGATCCGGGCTCTTTCAGCAAGATCAGCTGCAAAACGTGAATATCTCTCGGCTTCTTCCAGATTTCCAGATGAAACCTTGCTCAAACCGCCTTGCTGAACGGCATCAAGAACCAGTTCGCGCAATAACAGATTGTGTTCATCACTGCCGCGCATGCCGGCAACATCAGCCAATTTATGAGCCACGCCGGTATCAAATTGAGGCGATCTGAGCAGTGCTTCAAGTGTATCACGCAGTTCCAATCCGCCGCTGCGCGCCATCATCAATGCATGCCGAACGGATCCGCCGGACAAGGCAGCAAGCCGGGAAACATCAGTTTCGGCCATGATTGTGCCCGCTATATCCCTCAAGACACGCTCCACATCGCTGATTTCCAAGGGCGAAAAACGAATAAGCTGACAACGGGAACGAATGGTCGCCAGCATGCCGCCTGTGCCGTGAGAAACAATTAAAAACAATGTGTTGTCTGGTGGTTCCTCAAGTAGTTTCAAAAGTGCGTTGGCAGCATTTCGGTTCATATCGCTCAGGCAATCGATAATAATAACTCGTTTTGACTGTGCCGAAGCACTCATGCCCAGAAATCTGTGCAAGCGTCGAACTTCATCAATCGTGATAACGGTCTTGAATCCCTTGCCATCATCCTTGAGTGGACGAGTCAAATACAGAAGATTGGGATGAACATTTTGGGCAATCTTCCGATAGGTGCTGCTCGCTGTATCGGGAGGACGGACTTCACCAACACCGATATCATGTTCAGCCAAGAGCATATTGGCCAGGTGAAAGGCAGCAGTGGCTTTGCCAATTCCCCTTTCACCCTGCAAAATCATCGCATGATGATCGCTACGCGCCGCATCAATCATGTTTGCACATGCTTGCCGATGTCCGACCAGGCCCGGTGTGACGCATGGCGGTGCGATTTCATCGATTGAATCATGAAATTGAGGATTATCGAAAGTTGATTGATCCAATTAATGCTCCACGCAACATGGCTGACAGGTCAGATTATGACTGAGCATCACCCCATGACTTTACCCGGCGGTCATAGGCCTCAACATTTTCCGGGGTCAAGTCTGCTGTGATAATCAGGGATCCATCATCGGCGGATTCTCGTTGCCTTACAATGGCATTTTCATACAGCCAGGCCACATCAGAAAAGTGCTCGGGAGCAATATGCAAAGTCTTGCTGACCAAGGATCCGGCAATTTTCTGCTCGATCAAGGAAAGCAAGCCATCAAGCCCCTGCCCTGTCAACGCACTGACCGCGACCTGGTTTTGCTCAACACCTTTGCCTGGCACCAAACGTTTTCCCAGCGCTTCAAGGTCATCGACGTTCAAATTGTCGATCTTGTTCCAGACTTCGATCACATGGCTTTTGTCTTCCGGATTGATGTCCAAATCATTTAAAACTGAGCGCACATCGTCAGCTTGCGCGACACAAGCCTGATCTGATGCATCATGCACGTGCAGCACAAGATTGGCTTCCTGCACCTCTTCCAGCGTCGCCCGGAAAGCTGCCACCAGATGGGTGGGCAAATCCGAGATGAAACCCACTGTATCTGACAGGATAATCCATGTGCCGCCAGGCAATTGCACGCGACGCAGTGTGGGATCAAGCGTGGCAAACAGCATGTCTTCTGCATGGACGGTAGCGCCAGTCAAGCGATTGAAAAGCGTGGATTTTCCGGCGTTTGTATAACCGACAAATGCGACAACCGGCAGCGGAATTTTTTTGCGCTTGGAGCGATGAAGTGTTCGCGTGCGCCGCACCGTTTCAAGCTCGCTTTCAAGACTTTTGATCTTGTCTCTCAGAATTCGACGGTCGGCCTCGATCTGCGTTTCTCCGGGGCCACCCAGAAATCCCGCACCGCCACGCTGGCGCTCAAGGTGTGTCCAAGAGCGAACGAGGCGTCCGCGCTGATAGTTCAAATGTGCGAGTTGAACCTGAAGCACACCTTCCTTTGTACGTGCTCGCCTGCCAAAGATCTCAAGGATAAGGCCCGTGCGATCCAGCACCTTTGCGTTCAGCTCCTTTTCAAGATTGCGCTGTTGAACGGGCGTCAATGCATGATCAACCACCACCAGTTCAGCTTGTTCAGCTTTAACGATGCGCGCCAGTTCCTCAACCTTGCCGGAGCCCATCAATGTCGATGGTCGCGGTTTATTGACAGCAACAATTGCAGAGTAAGCGATGATGAGATCGATTGCCAATGCCAAGCCTTCGGCTTCTGCTAACCGTTCCCCAGCAGTGCGTTCGACACTGCCTGAGGAAAATGTGCTTCCAGTAACATTATTGCGCACAATGTCGGGCGCGATCACGATCGCACGTGTGGGCTCCACCGAGTGATCGTATGAAGCACGCGGGCCCTTCAATTTATCTTTGCGGTTGCTTGAAGTCTTATGGGTATCGTTCAAGCTTCTGTTGCGCCTGCCGATTCAGCATCAAACATCTGAACTGGCGAACCTGGCATGATTGTCGAAATTGCATGCTTGTAAACCAGTTGGGCGTGACCATCCCTGCGCAACAATACGCAAAAATTATCGAACGAAGTGACCACTCCGGTCAATTTCACGCCGTTGACCAGAAAAATGGTCAATGAAATCTTCTGTTTGCGCACTGCGTTGAGAAATTGGTCTTGTAGATTTTGGGAACGATCTGACATTTTTTTAGCCGTTTTTCTTTCTATTGATTATTATTTGTGCAGTTCAAACCTGTATCCTGGCAATTAGCCAAACTGGTAATAACACCACCCTACAAGCATTATCTATGCCAATCCTACCGATAAACTAGAGGGACACCTTCTCATAAATAGGCGTTTTTTCTGCCTGTTCTATAAAAGCCTCGCGAATTTTTGACACAACGCTACCTGGATGCCCGTTCGCAACCGGTTTACCGTCGATTTTCACAACCGGCATCACGAGCGTCGTGGCAGCTGTGATAAACGATTCTCGAGCCTGCTGTGCTTCAGCAACAGAAAAACTTCTTTCTTCAACATCAATGCCGACCTGTTTGGCAGCATCCATCACTGTCGCGCGGGTAATCCCGCGCAAAATGCCGTGCTCGGCCGGGCGTGTAACCAGCGTGCCATCGGCTGTGACGATCCATGCATTGGTTGCGCCGCCTTCCTTGACCATGCCTTCCTCGTCAACGAACCATGCTTCCGCAGCGTCATTTTCCTTGGCTCTTTGTCTTGCCATGCAATTGGGCAGCAACCCCACCGACTTGATATCCACCCGATCCCAGCGGTTCTCGGGTACGGTGATCACACTCACACCATGTTCGAACTTTTTCGCAGCTATTGCAGGATCCGCACGCTTTGCGGTCACAACCAGCGCCGATGGCGTACCCTCAGGCGGAAACACATGATCTCTCCGCGCCACACCGCGGGTTACTTGCAGGTAGACAAGCCCATTGATCACCCGGTTACGTGCGACCGTTTCGAGCACAATACGTTCGAGCGCCTTGCGCTGAACAGGCCACTTTATTTGTAGCTCGGACAAGGAACGATCCAATCGATCCATATGCCGGGCCATATCAATCAGCTTGCCGTGCGAAACTTCGCAGACTTCATACACGCCATCGGCAAATTGATAGCCGCGATCCTCAATATGAACCGCAGCGTCAAAATGCGGTACATAGCGACCGTTTACATAGGCGATCCGAGACATTGTCTATTTCCCTCGATCAATCCACATCAGAAGAATTCCAGGCTCACACGGAACAGCTGTTCAACGCTTTTCACAGCCGATGTTTTGGCAAACATAACGACCCGATCATGCGCTTTGACGATGGTATCGCCATCAGGTTTGATCACCTGGCCATCCCGATAGATCGCGCCAATTCGCACATCTTCGGGTAAGTCTTGTTCACGCAGGGGCTTGCCAACCAATGGCGATGTTTCCAGCGCTTCGGCTTCGATTACTTCCGCCTGCCCCTTTTGAACAGAGTGGACCTGACGAATACGACCCCGACGCATATGCTGTAATACGCGCGAAATGGTCACGGCGCGCGGATTGATCTGCGCATCGATGCCAAGCGTGGCAGTAAAACTCTGATAGCCCAAATCATTGATAAGCGTCATGGTTGATTCACAACCGAGTTTCTTGGCCATAACTGACGCCAGAACATTGACTTGGTCATCGTTGGTCAAGGCAACCATCAAATCAGCATCCTGAATGTCAGCTTCCTGCAGGATTTGCTGATCAAGTGCGCTGCCATGCAAGACAATCGTGCGCAGCAACTCATTGGCAATATATTCGGCGCGTTGACGGCTTGCCTCAATGATCTTCAGATGGGCTTTCGAACCGCGGCGCTCCAATTCAGAAGCAACATATTGGCCAATATTACCGCCACCCGCAAAAACGATGCGTCGCGCTTGTGTTTCTTCGTGCCCGAATAGCGCTAGCGTCCGTCTGACCTGCCCTTTCACGCTGATAACATATACAAGGTCGCCAGCCAGCAACTGATCCGACGACTTGGCTACAAACAGCTGTTCATTACGCCATACACCGGTGACTGTGGCACCCAGATCAGGGAACAGATCGCTGAGCTGGTTAAGCGGCGTATTGATGACAGGGCAATCTTCGCGGCACTCAATAGCCATCATGGTGACATTGTCCTCGGCAAATTGAACCACATCAGTAGCGCCGGGCAACGCAATGCGTTTGAGCACAACTTCACCAACTTCGCGCTCGGGTGAAATAATTACATCAATCGGCAGATGGTCGCGTGAAAACAGATTGCGGTAATGCGAATGAAGGTAGGATTGCGCTCGTACGCGGGCAATCTTGGTTGGTACATCAAACAAAGAGTGCGCGACCTGACAAGCCGTCATATTGACTTCATCATAGAGCGTCACCGCAATCAGCATGTCCGCATCTGTTGCGCCTGCGGCATCCAAAACATCCGGGTGGCTGCCGTGGCCGACAAACCCGCGCACGTCCAGTGTATCGCGCACACGCTGGATCAGTGTCGCCGATGTGTCGATAACCGAGACATCATTGTCTTCCGCGGCAAGCCGTTCGGCAATGCCATAGCCGACTTGACCGGCCCCGCTAATGATCACGCGCATGCGTTATTATACCCCCAGGGACTTCAATTTGCGATGAAGCGCAGAGCGCTCCATACCAATGAATTCTGCCGTACGCGATATATTTCCGCCAAATCGTGAAATCTGCGCCAACAAATAGTCTCGTTCAAAGCGCTCGCGCGCCTCGCGCAAAGGTAGTGACATGATATGGGTATCGGCTTCGGTGGGCGTATTGGGCAGGTTTTCACTCACCTCGGCGGGTAATTTGTCAACGGTGATCATCACTTCATCGCTCTCATCGCGCGTCAAGATCATCAAACGCTCAATCGCGTTGCGCAATTGCCGGATATTGCCCGGCCATGAATGCGATTGCAGCACCGCCATGGCATCATCATCAATCAGTTTGGCCTTGATGCCTGTTTGTTCCGCAATTTGCTTCATGAAGGTTTGAACTAGAACACCGATATCCTCACGCCGCGCCGTCAGTGGCGGCACTTCGATGGGAACTACAGCCAATCTGCTGAACAAATCGCGCCTGAAGCGTCCATCCTCAATCAGCGTTTCAAGATCAAATGCGGTCGAGGAAATGATCCGGACGTCCACCTTGACGCGCCGCACGCCACCAACCCGCTCAAACTCTTGCTCAACCAGAACCCGAAGTATTTTTGATTGGGTTTCCAATGGCATGTCAGCCACTTCATCCAGATACAGGATGCCGCCATGCGCCTGCTCGAGTGCACCTACTTTGCGCTCGGCACCATTGGGCTCCGTACCAAATAGCTCCATCTCCATGCGGCTCGGCGTAATAGCCGCTGCATTGATGGTAACGAACGGCCCTGCGGAACGTGTTGAGTTCTTGTGGATCGCCCGAGCCACCAATTCTTTTCCCGATCCCGAAGGTCCGGTGATCAACACGCGGCTATTGGTTGGTGCAACCCTGTCGATTGCTTGTCGAAGGCTGAGCATGGCCGGAGAATTTCCAACCAGCTCCGAAGAATCGCTGGACTTCTTCTTGAGTTCAGAAATCTCGCGTCGCATGGAGCTGGCTTCCAGCGCGCGCTCTGCAACCAGGATCAGGCGATCTGACTTGAATGGCTTCTCAATATAGTCATATGCACCGCGTTTGATCGCAGACACCGCTGTTTCAATATTGCCGTGTCCGGAAATCATGACGATTGGCAAACCCGGATGCATCGCCTGGATTTCATCCAGCAGACCCAATCCGTCAAGCTGGCTGCCCTTCATCCAGATATCAAGGAAAATCAGACGTGGCACGCGATCCGAAATCGCAGCGAGTGCGCTGTCGCTGTCATAAGCAGTGCGCGTCTCATGGCCCTCATCGTCCAAAATACCAGATACGATGTCCCGAATGTCATCTTCGTCATCAACGATCAGAATATCTGCCTTCATACCGTCGTCTCCGTCGCATTGGTTTGTTCGTTTTCTTGGGGGAGATCCAATTGTTCGTTCTCAGCAACAAAAATCATCCGCACCATTGCTCCCTTGCCATCATAGTGATCGGATGGCGCATCATGTAGTTCCAGGCTTCCGCCATGGTCCTCCATGATCTTTCGGACGATCGCCAAACCAAGCCCAGTGCCCTTCTCCCGCGTGGTCATGTAGGGCTCCAGCAACCGTTGGCGGTTTCGTTTCGGAAATCCAAGGCCATTGTCTATGACATCAACATGGATATGCCCCGTGCTGGTGCCATATGCGCGAACAACGATATGACCTGAGGCCGACGCCTCATCATCAATTTTGTTGGCAAGGCGTGCTTCCACCGCTTCTGACGCGTTCTTGATAATGTTGCCAACGGCCTGGCCTACAAGGCGGTCATCGAAGTAACAGGCCAATGGGGTATCTGAAAACTCGCGGTCAAACTGGATCTCATTGCGGCTGACCTCGACCAGGAAGGCCGCCTCTTTGACCGTATTTCGAAGATCACGCAGTTCCATTGCTGGCTTGGGCATGCGTGCGAATGACGAGAACTCATCAACCATCCGCCCAATATCACCAACCTGTCTGACGATGGTATCGGTGCATTGGTCAAAGACCTCTTTGTCATCCTGGTCAATCTGTTTGCCATAGCGTCGGCGAAGGCGTTCGGCTGACAATTGGATTGGCGTGAGAGGATTTTTGATTTCGTGGGCAATGCGCCGCGCGACATCAGCCCAGGCACTCGACCGCTGTGCTTCCATCAGGTCCGATATGTCATCTATTGTCACTACATGTGTATGCGCTTTCTCAACATTCTCGATGCCTTCGGACGGATCAGCATCAAAGCGCGAGGAACCGTCGTCTTTGGTCAACTGAACATTGAGCACACGTTCACGACCCGATCGGTCAGTGAACGAAATCTGCTTGCGGGCATCTCCTCGGCCCACTGACACTATGTCGGCAAATGCTTCGGCCAGTTGCGGCGATACATCGGCAAGAGACGTGCCAGCTTCCAAACCTTCGGGCTTGCCCAGTATCTGTGCAGCAGATCTGTTTGCAACCTTGATTGCGCCATCATTATCAACGCCAAGAACGCCGGCCGAAACACCCGACAGCACCGCTTCTGAGAACCGCCGTCGTTCGTCAATCGTATCCTTGGCATCGAGAATTTCATCGCGCTGTGTTTTTAGCTGCACCAGCATGGTGTTGAAGGTCTCGCCCAAATGCCCAACGTCGCCGTCACTCGAGTGCACGGGCACCCGGACATCCAAATTCCCGCCAGCAACTTCGTCCGACGCATTGATCAATAGTCGGATGGGACGCACCAAACGATTGGCCACGGCAAGACCTGTCCAGATCGCCGACAATACCATGATCAAAGTCAGACCAAAATAGAGAAGCGCAAACGCCAGCTGGAGCACCGGCCTGTTTTCTTCAAGGCTGCTATATTCATTGCGGTTTTGCTCCATCAAGCGCACCGCATCCAATACATCAGCGTCGACAGTCCGGACAGTGCACAGAAACGCGTTTTCGATGTCTCGCAGCTTGATGATCGAGCCGACCAGGTTCGTCACACCCGGTGGAATAATGACAGGTCTGCCGTCAAGGGCGGTTTTCAAGGCATCTTCAGGTGGCAGTGGAAGCGGTCGTTCAGTGGCAATGTCGGCATTAAACACCACACTGCCATCAGGCCGGACAACAGAAGCGCCGAGCATGCCGCGACCGCGCGCCTGCTGCGTCAAGAAGCTTCGAAAGCCACGCTTGTCCAATCGAAACAAGGCGCGCTGATTGTCCAGCGCAAACGCCATGTTGATTGAAGCATCTCTCAGATTGACCGCATTTTCGTCTATGTAACTTTGGGCAACTTGCTGTGAGGATTCGACAATTGTGCGGGTCCTGATTTCAAACCAACGGTCCAGGCCAAGATCAAGCGTGACGGCAGCCACGACGGCAACGGCCAATGCCGGCGCTGCAGCAATGATTGAAAACAGTGTGACAATGCGGACATGCAAGCGGGAACCCGCCCTACCGGCTTTTCGTGCATTGAGAATGCGCCGCAACTCAATACCAATGAGAATGAGCAACAGAACGACAAACAGGCCATTGACCGCAATGGCTGTAATCGAAACCGTATTGTCAGGGCGGATGGGCGTAAGGCCAATGAGCACCACAAAGGACAATATGGCGATAATCATCGCCATAATGACAACCACAAATCCTAGGCGGGACGTTCCCCGCGGGGTGGATAGGTTTCCAATCGCAAGCGGCGCGGCCATGTTTTTGTCGATCGCTACCATCGGTCCCGTGAATCAGCCTCAGATACTGTCGCTATTGTGCAACAGAATGTGACCATTTTGCAACAAAAAGGCCGCCGCGCTCACAATAAATGCAACTATCCCTTGAAAACTGTCACGCCAAGATCGCGGATCTTCTTGCGTAACGTATTCCGGTTGAGACCCAACACATCAGCGGCCTTGATTTGGTTGCCTCGCGTTGCCGTCAAGGTCGCCAGAATCAGCGGATACTCCAATTCACTCAACACACGATGATAAAGACCCGGTGGCGGCAATTCGTCACCGAATGAACTGAAATAATTCAGCATATTCAATTCAACGGCGCGCGAGATGGTGATGTCATGCGAGATTGACTCGCCGGCTTCACCGCCAGGCGCGCTTTCAACACCACCACTCAACTCCATCGCTACTATATCCGCCGAGATTTCGTCTTGCGGATAAAGCGCCGCCAAACGCCTCACCAGATTCTCTAGTTCACGTACGTTTCCTGGCCAACTATAGGAAGTCAGCACTTCCAATGCCTCAGGCAAAAGACGCTTTTCCTCCAACCCTTCCTCTTGAACCTTCTTGAGAAAATGATTGGCCAGGTCGGGAATATCCTCGCGGCGTTCGCGCAAGGGTGGAATACGCAATGGCACGACATTGATGCGATAATACAGATCCTCCCTGAAAAGACCCTGATTGATAAGGCTTCGCAAATCCTTGTTGGTGGCTGCGACGATCCGCACATTGGTCTTGATGGGCGTGCGCCCGCCAACGGTGGTGTATTCACCCTGCTGCAGCACCCTTAAAAGCCGTGTCTGGGCATCCATCGGCATGTCGCCGATCTCATCAAGAAAAAGCGTTCCATTCTCTGCTTGCTCGAAACGACCGGTCGAACGGGTCAGCGCGCCGGTAAACGCTCCCTTTTCATGTCCGAACAGCTCTGATTCAATCAGGTCTCGCGGAATTGCAGCCATGTTGATAGCGACAAACGGCCCATTCTTGCGCTTGCCATATTCATGCAATGCGCTTGCAACAAGTTCCTTGCCGGTGCCGGACTCGCCGTTGATCAGGACAGTGAGGTCGGATCGGATCATGCGTGCCAACACGCGATAAATTTCCTGCATGGCAGCAGAACGGCCCACCAGCGGCATCGCCTCGTCTTGCGCCTGGGCAGCGTCGCTCGTTTGAGTGGGCTTTCTGCGCGATTCTTCAAGTGCCCGGGCAACAATGCCTGTCAATTCAACGAGATCAAAGGGCTTGGGCAGATACTCATAGGCGCCCTTCTCCGAAGCGCGAATGGCCGTCATGAACGTATTTTGCGCACTCATGACAATGATCGGCAGATCAGGCCTGATCTTCTTCATGCGCGGCAACAGCTCGAACAGGTTTTCATCAGGCATTACAACATCACTGACCACGCAATCGCCCTCACCTGCAGCGACCCAACGCCACAATGTCGATGCGTTCGATGTTACGCGCACTTCATAGCCTGCGCGGCTCAGCGCCTGGCTCAAAACCGTTCTGATGGCCGCATCGTCGTCTGCAACAAGGATTGTACCACTCATGGCTCTCTAATTTCCTCAGCTGGATCTTGCTTGAACTGTTCGATTGCTGCCGGCATGAGAATGCGAAACACTGTCTTTCCCATTTGACTGTCGCATTCGATAATGCCGCCATGGTCACCCACGGTTTTGGCAACCAAAGCCAGTCCAAGCCCCGAACCGTTGGTTTTGGTCGTGATAAAGGGATCAAACATGTAGTTCTGGATTTCGTCAGGTAAGCCGGTTCCATTGTCTTCAACACTGAATTCCAAAGGAAGCGCCACGCGCTCATTGACACCCGGAATGGAAAGGCGAACGCCAGGACGATAGGCTGTGCGCAGTTTGACATGCGGCCGTTCCATGCCTTCAACAGCTTCACAGGCATTTTTCACAAGATTCAAGAACACCTGGATCAACTGGTCCTGATTGCCGGCGACAAATGGCAGTGACGGGTCAAACTCCTTGGTAAACTGCACATCGGCGCCAAAGCCGTTCTTTGCAATCTGCTCCACCCGTTCCAACACCAAATGAATGTTCACCGGATTGAGATCGATGGGGCGTTCATCGGAAAACACTTCCATCTTGTCGACCAATTGAACAATGCGATCGCTTTCAGCGCAGATCAGCTGCGCCAGGGCCCGGTCTTCAGCATTCAAGACGCTTTCAAGCAATTGTGCAGCGCCCCTGATGCCGGAAAGCGGGTTCTTGATTTCATGACCAAGCATGGATGCCAATCCGGTTACCGAACGAGCCGCACCACGATGGGTCATCTGACGATCAAACTTCTCTGCCATCGAACGTTCACGAAAGACGATGACCATTGCTCCCGGCTCTTCATTGACCGGCGTGACATGGATGTCGACCAGACGATCGCTACCCAGTCTTGGCGAGGATAAATCAACACGATATTCGTTGATTGGTGCATTTTCCTCACGTACTTGTTCAACCAATGCAAGCAAAGGGCTTGAAAACGCTATATAATCATCCAGCAGTTGTTGAGAAATTTGTGAAATTGAGGAAGAGAAGAAATATTCGGCCTGTAAATTGGCAAAGGTAATGAAATTGTTTGCATCGATCATGATGACCGGATCGCGCAATGTATCAAGCACCCGCCGCGCGCGATCCGACTGGGTGAGTTTTTCTGCGGTGACTACCATTATGCAGCCTCATCGATGGCAATGTGCGTGCTGTCAGCCACCGAAGTAAAAATCTCCTGGATCAGATCGATTACTTCCGCTTTGCTGGTTGACGACATAAGTTTGCGGCGCTCCTCTGACGCCAGCGCATTGCCGCAAAGATGGCGCTCTATATACCAATTGAGATGTTTGCGGGCGTGCCTGACGCCAATGCGTTCGCCATAATGCGCGATCATCGCCTCATAGTGCTCTTGAATATACGCGGCCAGACTGATCGGTTGACGCTCAATGCCTGCCGATTCACGCACCAGATCCCCGACAATCCATGGCGCACCATAGGCGATACGACCAACCATGACTGCGTCGGCACCAGACAGTTTCAACGCCTCACGAGCTGTATGCACACTGGCGATGTCTCCGTTGATTACCAAAGGAATATCAATGACTTCACGCACCGCATGAACAGCGTGCCAATCCGCATCACCATTGTAGAACTGGCAGCGGGTCCGGCCGTGCACAGTGATCATTTGCACGCCCGCATCAGCAGCGCGCCGCGCAAGTTCGGGCGCATTTATGCTGCCGTAGTCCCAACCCAGCCGCATTTTTAGCGTAACCGGAAGATCGACAGCATTGACTGTTGCCTCAACCAACGTCATCGCGTGATCCAAATCACGCATCAGTGCAGAACCGCATGCGCCACCAGTGACCTTCTTGGCCGGGCAGCCCATATTGATGTCGATCATCTGGGCGCCACCAGCCTCTGCGATCCGGGCCGCCTCACCCATCCATTGGGCTTCGCGGCCGGCAAGTTGCAACATGACAGGTCCACAATCCTGTGCCAGCGCCCTTTGTGTGGACTGATTGGACGCCTTGCAAAATTCATGGCTGGCAATCATTTCACTGACCACGAGACCGGCCCCACCTGCCCATGTGCGCTGGCGGAATGGCAAATCACTCACACCAGAAAGAGGCGCAGCAAGCACGCGATTGCGCACTGTCATTGGCCCGACTGTAAGGCTTTCGTGGAGTTGCGGCACAGTTTTGTCCGTTTTTTAAGCAGAAATCTTCAGTGCCTAATCTTTATACACAGCCAAGCAATTGCGCAATCTTTTCCGCATGATAAACCGGCAATGATCCGTATTTATTTGTGCAAGAGACGTCATTAAGTGTCATATCAACAACATGTCGGACTAATTATCGTTGCAGCAGGTCGCGGTGAACGAGCCGGTGCGGAAGATGGGCCCAAGCAATATCGCCCTCTGGGCGACTCAACAGTTATCGCTGAGACGTTGAAATGCTTTGACAGCCTGATTGCTCCTGAAAACACCTTCATTGTCATTCATCAGGATGACCAATCACTATTCCAAGCGGCATCCAAACAGGTTGATACACAGCAGATGCAACTGGTCATCGGCGGTCAAACCCGCCAGGATTCCGTGAGAGCGGGCCTCAATGCAATGGCAAAGAGCGGCCAACCAATCACACATGTGTTGATCCACGATGCAGCGCGACCCTTTGTCAGCCGCGACCTGCTGTTTGAGATTCTGGAGACCGCCGGAGCCTACCCCACTGACGGTATATTACCCACTATTCCCATATCTGAAACGCTGAAAACAGTTGAAAATGATATGGTGACCGGCACCGCCTCACGCGAAAACATGCATCGGGCCCAAACACCACAAACCTTCCCGCTGAAAACTATTGTGGACGCCCACAACAGAGCTGCCGCCCAGTCTGAACGCAATTTCACCGATGACGCGGCGATTTTTGAGTGGATGGGCTTGCCTGTCCGCGCAGTTCAGGGTGATGCCGACAACATAAAACTGACGTACCGCCAGGACTTTCCCGAGGATCAGGCCATGCAAAAGACATCCGACATCAGAACAGGCAATGGATACGATGTGCATGTTTTCGGTGATGGAAACAAAGTTGTCTTGTGTGGGGTCGAAATCCCGTTCGATAAATCGCTCTCGGGCCATTCGGATGCTGATGTGGGTTTGCATGCCCTGACCGATGCCCTCCTGGCAACTTGCGGCGCTGGCGATATTGGCGATCACTTTCCGCCGACTGACCCGCAATGGAGAGGTGCGCAAAGCCATGTATTCTTGTCCCACGCTGCAAAACTTGTCACAGACAAAGGCGGCACCATCACTAATGTCGATGTCACACTGGTATTGGAAGCGCCCAAGATTGCTCCTCATCGTCATGCAATGCGCCAAGAATTGAGCCGCTTGCTTGCCATTGATCTGGAAAGATGTTCAGTCAAAGCGACCACAAACGAGAAAATGGGATTTGTGGGGCGCCAGGAAGGTGTCATGGCCCTTGCCACCGCAAGTGTTGCCTATGGAGTGATCAATGACTGACCCGCATGACAATCCACTCAGCGCACTGGCACTGGAAGTCGTCGAAACCTTCTCAGCGCGCGGTTTTACCATCGCGACAGCAGAAAGCTGCACCGGCGGTTTGATTGCGGGCATGATCACCGACATTCCCGGTTCGAGCGCCGTGCTCGATCGCGGCTACGTGACCTACTCTAATGACGCCAAGATCGAAATGCTGGGAGTCGACGAATCCCTTTTTGAAGATAGCGGGCCCGGCGCGGTCTCCGAAGAGGTCGCTGAGCAAATGGCCAGGGCAGCGCTGCAAAAAAGTTCAACCGACATCGCTGTTTCAGTGACCGGAATAGCAGGACCGGATGGTGGCTCTGAAGACAAGCCCGTCGGTCTCGTGTGGTTTGGTTGTGCGTGCGACTGGGCTCCAGTCTTCACCATCAGTCGATATTTTGACAATAATGGTCGCGATGCCATCCGGGCAGAAGCTGTTATGACAGCAATGATGATTCTGATCGAAACGCTGAAAGAAGCGCCTGAGAAGGACGCCGATCTAAACTAGCGATCGTGGTCTTGCAGGCCGTAAATAGCATCGGCTCGCTTCTCAAAAGCCTCTGAGAAAGCTTTGAACGCGCGATCAAACATTGCGCCCATTAACCCGCTTAACAATTTGCTTTTAAATTCATAATCGATAAAGAATACGACATCAGACTGACCGTCTGGTTGGTTTATAAATGTCCATCGATTGTCCAGATACTTGAACGGGCCATCTACATAGGAGGCTCTTATTTGGTTGGCCTCTTCATCAAGCAGGACCTGGCTGGTGAAGGTCTCCCGGATCGCCTTGTACCCCACAGCCATGTCAGCGATGAGCATCTGTTTGCCCTCGCGTTCACGGCGTTGTTTAATGCGCAATGCTTCGCACAAAGGCACAAATTCCGGGTACTGTTCTATGTCGGCGACCAGCGCAAACATCTTCTCTGCGCTGTGATTAACGCGTCTTGTCGTTTCAAACTTGGGCATACTAACTTGTAGCAGCCAGCTTGGCCTCGCGGTTGGCGCGAAGCTTCTCAAAGTCAGAACCAGCGTGGTGTGAGGAACGTGTAAGCGGGCTGGCCGAGACCATCAGAAAACCTTTCGAATAGGCGATGGTCTCAAATGACTTGAATTCGTCCGGCGTAACAAAGCGAACCACCTCATGGTGCTTTTTGGTCGGCTGCAAATATTGCCCGATGGTCAGAAAATCGACATCGGCCGTACGCAGATCATCCATGAGCTGCAGCACCTCATTCCGCTCCTCGCCCAATCCGACCATAATGCCGGATTTGGTGAAAATAGTGGGATCCAGCTCCTTGACCCGCTGCAACAGACGCATGGAGTGGAAATAACGGGCGCCCGGACGAACCGTCAGATAGTTCGAAGCCACGGTTTCAAGATTATGATTGAAGACGTCCGGCTTGGCAGCCACCACCGTCTCCAATGCACCTTCCTTGCGCAAGAAGTCAGGCGTCAGGATCTCAACGGTTGTGGTTGGAGAATGTTCACGTATGGCTTCGATCACCTCGACAAAGTGCTTTGCGCCCCCATCATCGAGGTCGTCTCGGTCAACCGACGTGATGACCACGTGATTGAGCCCCATCTTCTTGACGGCCTTGGCCACATTGACGGGCTCATCCTTGTCCAGATGTGTGGGCATGCCTGTAGTTACGTTGCAAAAGGCACAGGCGCGTGTGCAGATTTCGCCCATGATCATGAATGAGGCGTGCTTCTGCTCCCAGCACTCACCAATATTCGGACAACCCGCCTCACCGCATACGGTCACCAGATTGTGCGATTTCACAATCTCGTTGGTTTCGCGAAACCCCTTGGAAACAGGTGCTTTGACGCGAATCCAATCCGGTTTTTTATGCACCGGTTGATCGGGCCGGTGAGCCTTTTCCGGATGCCGCGCTTTTCCCGCGGGTCGAGAGGTGTTCAGAACTGTGACCATTTGTGTTTCCTAGACAATAAGCCGCGCGATGATGATGACAATAATAGCGCCAACAGTTGAAGTGATAATCTGCGAGATGAGCGGATTGCCGATGTTCATTTTTATGCCGAGCGCTTTGAAGACATACCCACCCACAAATGCACCCAAAACACCAGTAATCAAATAGGTGAACAGCCCGCCACCGCCAACCACGATACTCGCCAGAAACCCAGCGACTATGCCGATACCCGCCATAACAAGAAGTGCTTTTGCATCCATCTCATTTTCCTTTCGAAATCGAACCCAAGGCCCTGAAAAGCAACAGCCAGATACACCCGAAAAAAGCGCCGGCAATGGCTGCAATGCCGGTTGTGTACCAAACACCCTTCCAGCCTTCAACAAGCACACCATTGAAGGTGACACCGCCATTGGTCATTGCGGCGAAGGACGCCAGAAAAGCCAAGACCGCAAACAATATCGTGCTTGTCCTGAGTATTTTCCAGCCCGCTATCCCCCAATTGCGGAAACCATTGGCATCAAGAATACCCTTGCGACGACCCTTGTCAGGCATTCAGCACTTTTCCATAGGCATCCAACACGCTTTCCTTCATCATTTCTGAAAGTGTCGGATGCGGGAAGATCGTGTGCATCAACTCTTCTTCTGTGGTTTCCAAATTCATCGCGACCACAAAGCCCTGAATCAGTTCGGTCACTTCGGCTCCCACCATATGCGCACCAATCAACTGGCCTGTCTTCTTGTTGAAGATGGTCTTCACCAATCCATTGTCTTCACCAAGTGCGATTGCCTTGCCGTTGGCGTTGAACATGAAGCGCCCGACGCGCATATCAATGCCAGCTTCTTTCGCCTTTGCTTCGGTCATGCCGACCGAAGCAACCTGCGGGTGACAGTAGGTACAACCCGGGATCTTGTCCTTTTCCATTGGATGCACATTGGGCAGACCGGCAATTTTCTCAATACAGACAACACCTTCATGCTCAGCCTTGTGTGCCAGCATGGGCGGTCCTGCCACGTCACCGATCGCATAGATGCCATCAACATTGGTTTTGCCAAAACCGTCTATCACGACACAACCGCGGTCTGTCTTGATGCCCAGTTCCTCCAGGCCCAAACCTTCAATATTGCCTTGTACGCCAACGGCCGAAATCAAGCGGTCGGCCTCCATCGGCGTGACTTTACCGGCCTTGTCTTCAACATGGCAGACAACCGAGTTGGTTTTCTTTTCAACTTTCGAGACCTTCGCATCGGTCATGATCTTCATGCCGTGCTTTTCCATCGCCTTGCGCGCGATCGTTGAGCATTCGATATCTTCAACCGGCATGATGCTCGGCATCAACTCAATGACGGTGACATCACACCCCATGGAGTTGTAAAAAGACGCAAATTCAATCCCGATTGCGCCCGAACCCATGACGATCAGTTTCTTGGGCAGTTCCTGCGGCACCATGGCCTCGAAATAAGTCCAGATCAGCTTCTTGTCCGGCTCAATGCCTGGCAGCGCACGCGGCCTGGCGCCTGTTGCAATGATGATGTGTTTGGCTGTGTAGTCGCCCTCACCTTTCACGCCTTTTGGCGTTGGATGGGCTGGCTGAACAATGTCCTTGCTCATCTTGCCAACCGTGACTTTGCCTTTGCCGGCAAGCTTGGCTTCACCCCAGATAACATCGATCTTGTTTTTCTTCATCAGGAAGCCAACACCGCCGTTAAGCCGCGCTGAGACACCGCGTGAGCGTTTCACAACTTCCTTCACATCAGGTGTGACTTTGCCTTCGAGCTTCAGACCATATTCGGATGCACGATGAGCATAATCCATCATTTCGCCGGAGCGCAGCAGTGCCTTGGTGGGAATACAGCCCCAGTTCAGACAAATACCCCCCAAATGCTCGCGCTCAACGATGCCGACCTTCATACCCAGCTGGGCGGCCCGGATTGCCGTCACATAGCCACCAGGTCCAGAACCAATAATGATTACGTCATAATTGTTGTCAGCCACGTCGTGTCTCCTTCGATCAGATGCACGCCGTGGCTTTTGTCAGCCGGTCAGCATGCCGTAAATCTCGTCTTTCAGAGCCATGCGCTGTTTACGCATCGTCTCCATATTAAAGTCATCGGTTGGCTCAACATTGGTTTCTGCACGATGAACGGCTCGGTTTATTTCATGATATTCGTCGCTGATTCTTGCAAAATGTGCATTGGAACTTTTCAGTTCATGCATTCTTTCGACGAATTCAGGAAATTCCTCTGCCAGTTCATGGGGTGTGTGGGACATCTGCTCCTCCTTGTATCAATACAGGAAGTTTATCCCGCCCAAGTTCTACCTCGTTGATCTACCTCAATTCACATTCATTAGTTTTGAAACGACGGGCACCAGCGCCTCGCCGATACTTCTCGTGTTCTCAGCATCCAGATGCACACCATCCATCGGTGAAGCGACGGAAACGGTACCAGCATCAAAGAAGGCCACGCCTTGCTCAACTGCGAGCTTGGAATACAGCTTCGCCAGCTTCTCGCTTTCTGGAATGCCGCCATCAAACATGGCACCAAATTCTTCTTCATCTGTTGCGACCAGCGGTGGCGGTGCAACAACTAAAACCTCGATCTCTTTTTCATCCACAAGGCCTTGAGAATGAGTTTTTGTAATTTGAATCAGCCTTCTCATCCCCTGCATTGCGCCCAAAGCAGTACCGCATATGTGCGGTTTCATATCGTTGGCACCGAGCAACAAGATCACCAGATCGACCGGCGCATGCGTGTGCAGGACTGTTGGCAGTAAGCGCACCCCATTTCGGTCACAATCGGCCAAATGCTCATCGTACCCGGTTGTCCGCCCCCGCAATCCATCTGTCAGCACAGTAAAACCGTTGCCCAGCCCTTCGGAAAGGACGTCTGGCCAACGGTGGCTGACGGGATGACGATTGCCCGTCTCGGGGCAAGAACCCCAGGTCAGGCTGTCACCATATGCGAGGATGGTCTTCATGCCGGCTACACCAACATACCCATCGGACTCTCGATGTAGGTCTTGAACGCGCCGAGCAATTCGGCACCCAAGGCTCCATCAACACAGCGGTGATCGGTCGAAAGCGTGACGGTCATAACCGTTGCAACTTTCAACTCGCCATCCTTGACCACCGGGCGCTGTTCGCCTGCACCCACGGCCAAAATGGTCGCGTGTGGTGGGTTCACAACGGCAGAGAAGTTCTTGACGCCCATCATACCCATATTGGAGACAGCGGTTGTACCACCCTGATATTCAGTTGGCGCCAGCTTTTTCTCTTTCGCCCGTTTGCCCAGATCCTTCATTTCATTGGAAATGGTCGAAAGACCTTTCGTCTCCGCCTGGCGAATGATCGGTGTGATCAAACCGCCTGGTATGGATACTGCAACACCGACATCGGCATGTTTGTGTTTGACCATATTTTCATCGGTCCAGGACACATTGGCGTCCGGCACATCACGCAGCGCCATGGCCAAAGCTTTGATCACCATATCATTGACAGACAGCTTGTAGGCTGGCTTCTCGTCCTTGACGGGTGCCGACTTGTTGAGCTGCGAGCGCAACGCCAGAAGCGCGTCCAGTTCGCAGTCCACAGATACGTAGAAATGCGGGATGGTTTGTTTGCTTTCCTGCAAGCGCTTGGCGATGGTCTTGCGCATACCATCGTGTTTGACCAACTCGTAAGAGCCCTCTTCGAAATTCTTCAATACAGCATCTGCAGGCGCGCCAGATGGCATTGCCGCCGCCGGTGCAGTCGCTGCTGCCGCTGCCGCAGGCTGTACGCCGCCTGCAATCGCTGCATCGACATCTCGTTTGACTACCCGGCCTTTGGGGCCGGACCCAGCGATCGCTGAAATGTCGAGGCCAGCATCCTTTGCAATCCGTCGTGCGAGCGGAGATGAGAACGTGCGGGCGCCAGATGCTGCAGGCGCAGCCGGAGCCGGTGCAGCAGCAGGCGCCACAGGAGCAGCTGCCGGTGCCGGAGCGGCTTCTTGCTTGGGCGCTTCTGCGGGCGCAGCCGCTGCTTGTGCCGGCGCATCGCCACCACCTTTGGCAGCTTCAGCCACGTCTTCACCATCTTCAGCCAGAATGGCGATCAACGCATTCACTTTGACAGCCTCGGTGCCTTCAGCCACCACGATCTTCGCAACCGTGCCTTCATCTACAGCTTCCACTTCCATGGTTGCCTTGTCGGTTTCGATTTCGGCTATCACGTCGCCTGGTCCAACCGTATCACCTTCTTTGACCAACCATTTGGCAAGATTGCCTTCTTCCATGGTTGGCGACAGGGCGGGCATTGTAATGTTAATAGGCATGTTCGTTCCCCCTAACCCGCGTAAGTGACGGCTTTGACCGCAGCGATGACTTCATCGACATTGGGCAGTGCCAGTTTTTCAAGATTGGCTGCATATGGCATAGGCACATCCTTGCCACAGATCGATGTGACGGGTGCATCGAGATAATCAAATGCTTCACGTTGCACTGTATTGGCAATGTGGTCGCCAACCGATGATTGCGGGAAGCCTTCTTCGACTGTTACCAGGCGACCGGTTTTCTTCACGCTTTCGAGCACTGTCGGCAGATCCATTGGACGGATCGTTCTCAGGTCGATCAATTCACAATCAATCCCCTGCTCTGCCAGCGCATCAACCGCTTGGATCGCATAACTCATGCCGATACCGAAAGAGACAATCGTGCAATCAGCACCCGACTTGTGGATGCGTGCCTTGCCGATTGGCAGAACGAAATCATCCATTTCCGGCACATCAAAGGTTTGGCCGTAGAGCACCTCGTTTTCAAGGAAGATCACTGGGTTGGGATCTCGGATCGCTGCCTTCAACAGACCTTTGGCGTCTGCAGCTGTATAAGGCATGATGACTTTCAGGCCAGGTACATGGCTGTACCACGCTGCATAACATTGTGAGTGCTGAGCGGCCACACGGGACGCTGCACCATTGGGTCCGCGGAACACCATGGGCGCACCCATCTGGCCACCGGACATATAAAGCGTCTTGGCCGCCGAGTTGATGATCTGGTCAATCGCCTGCATGGCGAAGTTGAAAGTCATGAACTCAACGATGGGCCGAAGACCGGTCATGGCCGCGCCAACACCGACGCCAGCAAAGCCATGCTCGGTGATCGGTGTATCAACAACGCGTCTTGGACCAAATTCATCCAACATGCCCTGTGTAATCTTGTAGGCACCTTGGTATTCGGCAACTTCTTCGCCCATGACAAAGACATCATCATTGGCACGCATTTCTTCAGCCATCGCATCGCGCAAAGCAATCCGAACAGTGGTAGGTACCATATTGGTACCTGCCGGAATATCTGGATCAGAGGCTGGCTCAACCGCAATCGGTGCAGCTGGAACAGGCGCTGGCGCAGCTTCTGGGGCCGATGCGGCTTCGGAAGCGGGAGCAGGTGCAGCGGCAGGCGCCGAACCAATATCATCGGCGCTTTCGCCTTCTTCAAGCAAGACGGCGATCAGTGCATTGACTTTCACACCTTCGGTACCCTCAGGCACAACGATCTTGCCAATTGTGCCTTCATCAACGGCTTCCACTTCCATGGTCGCCTTGTCAGTTTCAATTTCAGCGATCACATCGCCGGGGCCAATCTTGTCACCTTCTTTAACGGTCCACTTGGCCAGATTGCCTTCTTCCATAGTCGGAGAAAGTGCGGGCATAAGAATGTCAGTAGGCATGCTCGTATCTCCCTAAAGCAAAATGTCTGTGTAGAGTTCTGATGGATCGGGCTCGGGACTGGTCTGAGCAAAGTCTGCCGCATCAACAACAATGTCCCGGATTTCCTTGTCGATGGCTTTCAGATCTTCTTCGGTCGCCATCTTGGCGCTCAAAACGCGCTGCTTGACCTGTTCAATGGGATCCTGTTCCGAGCGCATCTTCTGGACTTCGTCCTTGGAGCGATATTTCGCCGGATCGGACATGGAGTGCCCCCGATATCGATAGGTCATCATTTCAAGAATGATCGGGCCATCTTTCCTTGCATGCTTCGTGGCGAATTCTGCAGCAGATTTCACGGCCCGCACATCCATGCCATCGACCTGTATGCCCGGAATGCCGAAGGAAACGCCACGCATGGAGAAATCCAGCTGTGCAGCGTGTCGCTTTGTTGATGTTCCCATCGCATAGCGGTTGTTCTCGATCACATAAATTGCCGGCAACTTCCACAGGGCTGCCATGTTGAAGCTCTCGTAGACCTGGCCCTGGTTGGCTGCACCGTCTCCACAGTAGGATACGGAAACATTGCCATTGCTGCGATAATTATTGGCGAATGCCAGGCCGGTGCCCAGCGAAACCTGCGCGCCGACAATGCCATGACCGCCGTAGAAGTGATTTTCGCGGCTGAACATGTGCATCGAGCCGCCCTTGCCGCGGGAATAGCCATCACTACGACCCGTAAGCTCAGCCATCACGCCGCGGCTTTCCATGCCCATCGCGAGCATATGGCCGTGGTCACGATAAGCGGTGATCATCTGGTCACCCTCTTTCAGGGTCATCTGGATTCCGGTAACAACCGCTTCCTGACCGATGTAAAGGTGGCAGAAGCCACCAATTGCACCCATCCCGTATAATTGACCGGCCTTCTCTTCAAAACGCCTGATCAGCATCATGTCGCGATAGGCTTTGAGTTCTTCTTCTTTGGAGAATTTCGCCGGCGCTGGAGCTTTGATAGCAGCCAGCAATCGGTGGTCATCCGCTTTTTTTGAAGCGGATTTGCGTGGACGCGTCGCCATAGGTCTCTTCCCAGTTTACAATTCTATTGAAGAGACAACTTAACGAAACAAGCCGTATGCACAAGGCACAAATTTGCATAACTTCTGCCCGGTTAAGTCAATAATTTTGCTAAATAAATAGGAATTAACTGAATTTCAGTTAATTATTGCCGTGCAGCAATATCAACTCGTTGGGCTTGACCATTCCAAGCGTCAAACGAGCCCGTTCGTCAACCAAATCACGCTCAAGAGAACCGTCCCGAAGTAGGCTGGTCCGTTTTTCATAATCTTGGCGAACTTGTTCAAGCGATGCAAGCTCCAACTTCAAGTTGTCAATTTTTGCCTGGTACTTCTCGCTGGACTGTAGCCCGAGCGAACCGTTGACGGCGTGGAAACTGAAATAGCCCAGCATGCCAAAACAGACCAATGGCAAAATGGCATAGCGAAGTTTCGATTTCTTGTGTTGTCGTGTCCACATAAAGCCAGTCCAGGGCGTGATCTCCTAGGATAAAGACGTATATGTTTTTGGTTAAGCCGACCCCAAGAAATGTGGTTAATCATGGGTAAATGCAGTTACCCAAACAAAAGAGCCGCCCTTTCGAGCGGCTCGTTCTAACTCACAATTTGGTGCGCCGAACTATTTGCGCAAGATTGAACGGCCAGCATAGACAGACTGGTTGCCCAGCTCCTCTTCGATCCGGATCAGCTGATTGTATTTTGCTAGCCGGTCGGAGCGAGCCAACGAACCGGTTTTGATCTGACCACAATTGGTCGCCACGGCGAGATCGGCGATCGTCGCATCTTCTGTTTCACCTGAACGGTGAGACATAACAGCTGTGTAGCTCGCCTTATGCGCCTGCTCGACTGCATCAAGCGTCTCTGACAGGCTGCCGATTTGATTGACCTTGATCAGGATCGAGTTGGCAACGCCCTTTTCAATACCTGTTGTCAAACGCTTCGTGTTGGTCACAAACAAATCGTCACCCACCAACTGGCAGGTCTTACCAGCAAGATTGGTCAAATCAGCCCAACCATCCCAATCATCCTCATCCATGCCATCTTCAATTGAGATAATCGGATAATCATCGGCCAATTGTGCCAGATACTTGGCTTGCTCTGCAGGCGAGCGTGTGACGCCCTCACCTTTGTAAACATAATTGCCGTCATTGAAAAACTCAGAGGCTGCACAATCCAGCGCGATGAACATATCCTCGCCAGGCTTGTATCCGGCTTCCTCGATCGACTCCATGATGAAGTCCAATGCATCCTTGGCACTTGAAATGTTGGGCGCAAAACCGCCTTCGTCGCCAACAGCCGTGTTGTGGCCGGCCTTGTGCAGTCGCTTCTTCAGCACATGAAAGGTCTCTGACCCCATGCGAACCGCGTCGGCGATGCTTTCAGCGCCAACTGGCGAAATCATGAATTCCTGAAAATCAATCGGGTTGTCTGCATGTTCACCGCCATTGATAATATTCATCATTGGTACAGGCAGGATCCGCGCATTGGGACCGCCAACATATTTGTAAAGCGGCATTCCGAGCGCATTAGCGGCGGCATGAGCGGTCGCAAGTGAAACGCCCAAGATGGCGTTGGCACCAAGATTGGCTTTATTCTCGGTGCCATCAAGATCAAGCATGACTTCATCGATTTTGCGCTGTTGGGTGGCATCCATGCCGCCCAACGCATCAAATATCGGTCCGTTAACAGCGTCCACTGCTTTCGAAACCCCTTTGCCACCATATTTGTCACCACCATCGCGCAGTTCAACGGCCTCATACTTGCCTGTTGATGCGCCAGAGGGAACGGCAGCGCGGCCAAGAGTGCCATCTTCCAGCACCACATCAACCTCGACGGTTGGGTTCCCGCGACTGTCAAAAATCTGACGGCCTATAATATCGATAATCGCAGTCATCTATCTTTTCCTGTGAATGAGGCGTTTACTATTCGGCCACTGCATAGACCAGCAATTCACAAAGTAAAACAGTCTGACGATATAATTTCATTGGCTGACACTTGCTATTACGCATATTTTCAAATCGGCTGGGGCATGTGAAAGGAACTTTCATGCCGCAAATGATAAAAATGATAATGGCTTTGTTGGTTGCTGGCTTCGTACTCGCCGCATGCGGTCCGGGTGCAGATACCGGTGCGGGTGGCGATACCACCACCGAAGAAACAGCGCCAACCGACGGCACAAACACGCAGTAGACCTCAAGGCCGGTCCGATCAAATTTCGGCCTTGGCCAAAGCGTCAAACGCCATCAATTGTTCGATGAGTGTCCTCATCTCATGCAGCGGAACCATATTGGGACCGTCAGATGGGGCCTTGTCCGGGTCGTCGTGTGTCTCGATAAAGACACCGGCAACGCCAACAGCAACAGCGGCTTTGGAGAGATAGGGAACCATCCGTCGATCGCCACCAGTTGAATTTCCCTGCCCGCCTGGCTGCTGAACCGAGTGGGTCGCGTCAAAGATCACCGGTGCGCCGGTCTCTGCCATGATCGGCAGCGAGCGCATGTCTGAAACCAGCGTGTTGTAGCCAAAGCTTGCGCCTCGCTCGGTGAGCATGACATTTGGATTGCCGCTTTCCGTGACCTTGGCCAATACGTTTCGCATATCCCAAGGCGCAAGAAACTGTCCTTTTTTTATGTTGACCACTTTGCCGGTGTTTGCCGCCGCAACGAGCAAATCAGTCTGCCTGCAAAGGAAAGCAGGGATCTGCAAGACATCACACACTTCGGCGACCGGCGCACATTGCTCGGCCGTATGAACATCGGTCAGCACCGGCAAGCCCAAACTTTCCTTGATCTCTGCAAAAACCTCCATTGCTTTTGCAAGGCCCACCCCTCTTTTGCCGGAAAGTGAGGTACGATTGGCCTTGTCATATGAGGTTTTGTAGACATAGCCGATGCCGAGCGAAGAGCAGATCTCTTTCATCGCACTCGCCATTTCGAGCGCATGGTTTCGACTTTCCATCTGGCAAGGACCGGCAATCAGGCTCATTGGCAGATGGTTGCCAAAGGATACGCTTCCAGCTTTGACCACCTTGTTGACAGCAATGCTCATTGAACCACTCATGCTCCTGAAACGTCGAACGCCAAAAAGGCACCCTGGCCCTGCACCGCGTCGACGACCCAATATCGTCCAGTATCCCGGTATTCCACGCCGCCTGCTTCCAATGCGGCTTCAAGTTGCTTTTTATCTGCAATCGTCAACACGATGCCTTCGCAGTTCAATCCGCGACCTAGCGTATTGCGTTCAACGCCAAATTCCATGCGCAAACCTTCCGGCGTCAGAACGTTGAAATTCACATTTGCCGTCGCGATTTCCATCCCGAAAGAGCCCGATGGCGTATCGCGATTGTTGAGGACAGGCTGCAGGAAATATTGAAAATCTGAGGGGTTTTGCTCTGAAAGGATGACTTCCTTGATACCAACCACGCTGTTGGCATGTGCCGTCAATGAGGAACGATCAACAACCGGCACGTTAATACGCTGACAGGTGAACAAGGTCACGTCCGGCGCACGGTGATCCCTGGCAAAACACAATTTGAAAGACGCTTTGGCCTTTTTGCCCCTGCCATCCACAAATGGACGGCTAAAACGCAGTTTTCGACCCGCCGAAATACCCAGTTTGCGAAACTTTTCATGATCGCCATCGGCATCATCCGTCTTCAGCGCAATGGCAGAAAAACCGTCTTCCCCAACGCGAAACCTGTAGGTCTGATCGAACGCTGTGAACACATTGCCTTTTCTCGCTGTTTCTTCGCAATCCTCGCGCTGTGCAACAGCCAACGGTTCCAGATAGGTGTCATCGGCAAAGAAAACACAGGCATTTTCGGTGCCGAACGGATGCACGGCATCAGGCGCAACCGTGAAACCCAGTGCTTCGTAGCGAGACCGAGCCAGTTCCAGGCTGGTCACGGGAAGTACAGCATGGTCAAAGTGATAAGGTGTTGTGGGTGCAAAGGAACGATTCATGGCTCTCATGTGCATGATTTCAGCATTTCAGGCAAGCGCCGGATAACGAAATTTCGCGCTCAGAAAACCGTTTTAGCTCCTGTGTCGTATAGGATTGCACAACAGCTTGCAAAGGAGAGCACCATGGCCCGTCATTTACAAAATGCGATTAAGACGATGTGTGTCACTCTGATGATATTTATTGCTGCGCAAGCACCTGCCTCCGCACAGTCTGGAGAAGAAAATGCGCGATCCGTGATCTCTAGTCAGCTGGAGGCCTTTCTTACAGGCGATTTTGTCGGCGCTTATTCTCACGCATCGCCAAACATCAAGCAAATTTTCCCAACCGTCGATCGGTTTATGCAGATGGTTCAGGGTGGATATTTGCCCGTTCTGCGCCCCGGCAACTACGCTTTTGGCAATGCTGAAATCGTTGCTGACAACCGCGTCAAGCAAGATGTGCTGATCCAAGCGCCAGACGGCAGTGACTGGACCGCAACCTACTACATGGAAAAGCAGCCTGATGGCATTTGGAAAGTTGATGGCGTTCAATTGCGCAAGGGCGCTGCGGGGCTGATTTAAACCGCTTCAATATCGCCCGCTGACCACATCGCTTCGGTTTCTTCCGCAAATTGTACAAATCGGATTTCGGATATGGCATTCCGCATACCAGCCATGAGATGTTGGTAGTAGGCGATATTGTGCCAACTCAATAGCATCATGCCGAGCATCTCATTGGATTTAACAAGATGATGCAAATAGGCGCGTGAATAGCTGTTTGATGCAACACAGGAAATACCTTCATCCAGCGGGCGCGTGTCTTCTGCATGACGGGCATTTTTTAAGTTCACACGGCCGCGCGTTGTAAACGCCAGGCCGTGACGTCCTGATCGTGTCGGCATGACGCAATCAAACATATCAACGCCCTTTGCTACGGATCGCAGAAGGTCTTGTGGCGTGCCGACACCCATCAGATACCGGGGTTTGCTTGTTGGCAGGATTGGATTGACCACATCAAGCATGGCGAGCATCACTTCCTGTGGTTCGCCAACAGCCAGCCCGCCAATTGAATATCCCTTCAGATCCATCTCGACCAGCGCACGCGCCGATTGCTCGCGCAAACTGATATCGTCGCCACCCTGAACAATGCCAAACATGGCTTTGCCCAATTGGTCGCCAAATGCGATCTTACAACGTTCTGCCCAACGCAAGGATAGCTCCATGGCTCTTTTCATGGTGTCATGATCAGCCGGAAGTGCGACGCATTCATCGAGCTGCATCTGGATATCAGATCCCAGAAGGCCTTGAATTTCAATCGAACGTTCGGGAGACATTTCATACATTGTGCCATCAACATGACTTTTGAACGTCACACCATCTTCGCTCATATTTCGCAGGGCAGAAAGGCTCATTACCTGAAAGCCGCCGCTGTCCGTCAAGATGGGGCCGTTCCAGCCGATAAACTTATGCAAACCACCCAGACGGTCAATTCTTTCCGCCCCGGGGCGCAACATCAGGTGATAGGTATTGCCCAGAATGACATCTGCACCCGCCTGTTTGACCTGGTCAAGATAAAGCCCCTTCACCGTACCAACGGTGCCGACAGGCATGAAAGCCGGCGTTTGAATATCGCCACGACCTGTATGAACAGTGCCGCGTCTGGCCAGTCCATCACTGTTGTGCAATGAGAAGCCGAATGCCTGTGTCATGATGCATCGCTTTCCGGGAATAAGAGGCAGGCATCCCCGTAGGAATAGAACCGGTAGTCCTGGACCTTGGCGTGGTGGTAGGCAGCTTTGATGTGATCAGTTCCGGCAAACGCGCTGACCAGCATCATCAGGGTTGATCGTGGCAGATGAAAATTGGTCATCAGCACATCGACAAATTTGAACCTATAGCCCGGCGTGATAAATATGTCGGTTGCGCCACTCCAGGCGTTCAGCGTCCCATTTTCACTTGCAGCGCTTTCAAGTAAACGCAGCGATGTCGTACCCACGGCGACTATCCGACCACCCTTTTCTTTCACATCATTGAGCTTTTCTGCGGTTGCGACATCGATCGTACCGATTTCTGCGTGCATCTTGTGATCTTTCGTATCGTCCACCTTTACCGGCAAGAATGTCCCCGCCCCCACATGAAGGGTGACAAAGGCTCTGCCAATGCCTGCATCATCCAATGCGCCAAATAATTTGTCGGTGAAATGCAGACCGGCGGTCGGCGCAGCCACAGCACCATCGTTGCGCGCATATATCGTCTGATAGTCCTTTAGGTCACGCGCGTCATCATCACGCTTGGCGACAATATAGGGCGGCAGCGGCACATGACCGATCGTCATGATCGCTGCGTCGAGCGCTGGCCCGGTCAAATCAAATGCAAGTTCAACCTCACCACCCTCTTGTTTGTTGATGATCTCAGCACCCAAACCGCCAGCAAATCGGATCTTGTCATTGCGCCGCAATTTCTTGGCACCTTTGGCAAAAGCCTTCCAAATGTTTGGTGCGGCTCGCATATGCAGTGTGAAGCTCACCTCAGCACCAAGCGCCCCAACACGCTCCCTCACTCCACTGAGCTGCGCCGGGATGACCTTGGTGTCATTGAAAACCAGGCAATCTCCTTTTCGAAGAAAGCGCGGCAGATCGCCAACACAACTGTCTGTCAGACTATTTGCCTGCACCACGAGCAGGCGCGCGCTGTCGCGTGGCTCGGCCGGCCGCAGCGCGATATGCCGCTCGGGCAACTCAAAATCGAAATCATCGACGCGCATGAACGCTAATACAGATTAAAGATCGACGGCAATCTTAGCAGTGGTGATTGAATCTGGCATTTGAACCGGCTCACCACGCTTGAGTTGATCGACATTTTCCATGCCTTCGATCACCTGACCCCATACCGTATATTGCTTGTTCAGAAAGCCTGCATCCTCAAAGCAGATAAAGAACTGCGAATTGGCGGAGTTGGGGTTCTGTGCACGCGCCATTGAAACCGCGCCACGGCCATGATTTTCTTCAGAAAACTCAGCAGCAAGGTCCGGTTTGGTTGAACCACCCATGCCAGCGCGATTGGCGTCAAAATCCTTACCACCCTGCTTGCCAAATTTCACATCACCGGTTTGGGCCATGAAGCCGTCAATAACGCGATGGAAGACCACGCCATCATATTCACCTGCCCGGGTTAGTTCCTTGATGCGATCGACATGACCGGGTGCCAAATCGGGTCGCATCTCAATGACAACATTGCCTTTAGTGGTATCGAGGATGAGGGTATTTTCTGGATCTTTATAAGCCAATGTCTTTTCCTTTGGATGCGGCCATCCCGCATGAATTGAATGGCAAAACCGGGTTCACACGCAGATCAGCCACGACGCAAGCAATACTGCGCCATTATAAACCCGTTTGCTGTCATGAACCTAGTATTACTTGTCGGCAGCAATCTCAACCTTGATCATCAGATCAGGATCATCAACGGCGCCATTGGCTGCTTGACTACCCTTTTTGATGCCATCGACCAGTTCCATGCCCGACTCGACCTCACCAAAAACGGTGTATTGTCCGTTCAGGAAGTCGCCATCGGCAAACATGATGAAAAACTGTGAATTGGCCGAATCCGGATTACGTGATCGCGCCATCCCGACCGTCCCGCGTGCAAAGGGCGTCGGTGTGAACTCGGCGGGAATATTACCCAGATCCGATCCGCCGGTTCCAGCCCGTCTCAAATCATAGCCGTCTTGCTTGTCACCAAATTGGACATCGCCCGTTTGCGCCATGAACCCGTCGATCACGCGGTGAAAGACCACATTGTCATACGCACCTGCCCGCACCAGCTTCTTGATCTGCTCGACATGTTTTGGTGCAAGGTCTGGACGCAGGGCAATCGTCACCTCACCGCTCTCCAATGTGATGATCATGGTGTCTTCGGGTTCGGCGGCAACAGCCGAAACGACAAAAGCAGCGAGCATCAGGATAGCTGCAGCCAGCCCGGTTAGTGAATTGGCGATGCGCATGTAAAGATTCCTCTAATTGTCTATTTTTGTGCTTTTGCCAGCGCTTTGGCTACTGGCTCGGGAACGAATGCTGTCACATCCCCACCCATGGCAGCGATCTGCCTCACCAATGTGGCGCTGATCGGGCGTGTGGCAACCGACGCTGGCATAAAAATCGTGGGCAGTTCGGGCCGCATGGCAGAATTCATACCCGCCATCTGCATTTCGTAGGCAAAATCATCAGCGTCACGCAGTCCGCGCACGATAAATTGTGCACCAGAACTTTGGGCAGCATCAACGGCCAGATTGTCGAACGAAACAATGCTCACCCGGTCCGAATCCACATCTGACACCGCAAGGGATGCTTCAATGAGCGCCTTGCGCTCATTGAAAGTAAACAGACCCTTTTTGACAGCATGCACACCAATGCCGATCACCATATGATCAAAGGCGATCAGCGCGGCGTGCAATACATCCATATGGCCATTCGTGATGGGATCGAAGGAGCCTGAGTAAAATCCGGTGCGAAGCTGTTTCATACCAATGATTTAGCGGGATTCTGTCCTGGTTGAAAGACAAATCCTTCAGTTGTCAGCCTTCTTCACACATGACAGGGTACGCCCCAACATCATGAACGGTAAGCACACCAGCCTCGGCGGCCGATTTGCCTGTCGAACTGCGGTACAATCGAAGCGAAATCAGAATCTCTTCAATATTGGTATCAACAAGATCAACCAACAGCTGATCACTGTCCATAAATCCCTGACCAACACTGATTTGCGTGCCGACACTGCCATCGAGCGACCAATCCAGGCCTTCAGCTGTCGCAAATGCGCTTATTACCGCGAGGATCGGCAAGCGCCCAACGCCCAACATGATCGCTGCGCCACTACCATCGGTCGCTTCACAGGCAATTGTTCCGGTGGCCTGAGCTGGCGAGACTGTCGCCACGGCGGTCAAGAGAGCAGCGCCAAGAACGCTTCTCGAGCTTGTGTTTCCGATCATTTTTCCACTCCAGCTACGCACAAAGCCCACAGCATAAATTCAAAACAATGCCTTCAACCATAACCCTGAAACGGGATGTGACCAAATGCACATTGGCATAAGCAGACAACCGCTAATGTGAGGTCAACAAGGGAGATGAGAATGTTTGTCACTTATACAATTTTGGTTGTTGTCGCCACGCTCACTGCAACTTGCGGCTTGTCAGCTTTTCTGCTTCACCGCGCTGGTTGAGCAAAACAGAAAATCAACTCAAATCGAATCTGGACACCAGGTTCCAGTAGCCAAACCCATTTACTGAATCACTCATATATATAATTTGGCAAAGAAACAAACTGAAACATAAACTACTGAATATTTTTACAAAAGGTAGCTCAATTGAAAGAAATGGCAATAATTACTTAATAAACGCCATTTAAAAGAAACATATCAATCATATCTCCGCATTTTTGCGATTTACGACAATATTTTATTACGTTGAGTTATTTTAGGTAGTGTTTATGTTTGTTATTTACTTGGTATCGTTTGTTATGTTTGTGCTAATAGCGTCAGGCGGCCTGTCGGCTTTCTTGCTTCACCGCGCTGGTTAAGTTCGCTTGCCCAGTGCAAGCCACAATCCACCGCCGATCAATGGCGTGCCAGAGATGCGCTCAACCAAGCGGATGTTCGATTGTTTAAGCCAACTTCCTGTCTTACTGCCCGTCAACGCATAAAGTGAATCAAAGACTGTCGCCACCAGCATGAACACACCGCCCAAAAACAGTGTTTGCAATGCAGGCCATGGCAAATGTCACCAAAACGTTGAAATCAATCATGATTCTGGATCTTCGGCTGCACCTGGTGCTTCTGAGTCTTCTGAGGCTTGGGCATCATCTACATCTTGGGATTCATCGGAAATGTCATCGTCATCCTCAGGCTCGGAAATCCGTTCAACCGAAACGACTTTCTCACCATCTCTGGTTTTGAAAATGGTCACACCTTTGGTTGATCGGCTGGCAAAACGGATGCCATCAACGGGCACGCGGATCACTTGACCATTATCGGAAACCAGCATGATCTGGTCATCGCTGTCGACCGGGAATGTCGCGATTAGCTGCCCAATTTCCGCGGTCTTGGAAGTATCGGTCGCCTTGATACCCTTGCCGCCCCGACCGGAGACACGGAAATCATAAGAAGATGAGCGCTTTCCATAGCCAAACTCTGAAACCGTGAGCACAAATTGCTCGCGCTCTGCCAGCGCCGAAATCCGTTCAGGAGACAGATTTTCGGCGACGGCAATATCCTCATCATCTGAGGATGTTACACCGTTTTCCTCATCTTCATTCTCAGCGCGCCGCAGCGCTGCAGCATGCTTCAAATACCCTGCCCGCTCTTCCGCTGTGGCGTCGACGTGGCTGAGTATGGCCATGGAGATGACGTGATCACCTTCGGCAACATTGATCCCGCGCACACCCGTCGAATTTCGTCCGGCAAAGACGCGAATGTCAGTGACTTGGAACCGGATACATTGCCCCAACGCCGTGGTCAGCAAGACATCATCGTCTTCCGAGCAAGTCTGAACGGCAAGAATTTCGTCGCCTGAACCTTCTTCGAACTTCATGGCAATCTTGCCGTTGCGATTCACTTGCGTGAAATCAGACAGCTTGTTGCGGCGCATGGTGCCCCGTGTCGTGGCAAACATCACGTCTAAATCAGCCCAACTGTCTTCGTCTTCCGGCAGAGGCATAATCGACGTAATGCGTTCATTTTCCTGGAGTGGTAGCATGTTGCGCAGGAACTTGCCGCGCGAAGTTGGCGTGCCAATCGGCAAGCGCCAGACCTTTTCCTTGTAAACGATACCGCGCGACGAGAAAAACAGGATTGGTGTATGCGTATTGGCCACAAACAGGCGGGTAACAAAGTCTTCGTCCTTTGTAGCCATGCCAGATCGGCCTTTGCCACCGCGTCGCTGCGACCTGTAAGTATCGAGCGGCACGCGCTTGATATAGCCTTCATGACTGAAAGTAACGACCATCTCCTCGCGGGCGATGAGGTCTTCATCATCCATGTCGGGACCGCCTTCAGCCAATTCTGTGCGGCGTGGTGTCCCAAACTCTTCCTTGACTGCAAAAAGCTCTGTTTTTACAATATCTTGAATGCGCTGGCGTGAAGCCAGAATTTCCAGGTATTCCTTGATTTCGCCGCCAATCGCATTGAGTTCGTCGGCAATTTCATCGCGCCCGAGCGCTGTAAGACGTGCAAGGCGCAGTTCCAGAATCGCACGGGCCTGCTCTTCCGAGAGGTTGTACGTGCCATCCTCATTGAGTTTGTGGCGTGGATCGGCAATCAACTCGACCAGCGGCGCAACATCCTTTGCTGGCCAGTTTCTTGTCATTAATTGCTGACGTGCTGTTGCCGGATCGGGTGCCGTGCGGATCAGCTGGATCACTTCATCGATATTGGCGACAGCAATGGCCAGACCAACCAACACATGCGCGCGGTCACGCGCCTTGCGCAGCAAGAATTTCGTGCGCCGCTGAACAACATCTTCCCGGAAGGCCACAAAGGCGCGCAGCATGTCGAGCAGATGCATCAATTCAGGCTTGCCGCCATTGAGCGCAACCATATTTGCGCCAAATGAAGTTTGCAGCGGCGTGTAGCGATACAGCTGGTTGAGCACCACTTCTGCATTGCCATCACGTTTGATTTCAACAACCACCCGATAGCCGGAACGGTCTGATTCATCCCTGATGTCTGAAATGCCCTCAATACGCTTGTCACGCACGAGATCGGCCATCTTCTCGATCATCGAGGCCTTGTTCACCTGATAAGGCACTTCAGTGATGATGATCGCTTCACGATCATTGGCGCGTTGTTCGATCTCCGTGCGTCCCCGCATGATGATCGAGCCACGCCCGGTCTCATAGGCTGACTTGATGCCGCTACGGCCCAAAACGATGGCGCCAGTCGGAAAATCCGGGCCCGGCACATGTTGCATCATCTCAATCAGCGAAATGGCAGGATTGTCAATCAGCGCAACGCAACCATCAACCAATTCGCCCAGATTATGTGGCGGAATATTGGTTGCCATGCCAACCGCAATACCGCCGGAACCATTGACGAGCAGGTTTGGAAAGCGGGCAGGCAGGACTTTTGGTTCTTCTTGCGATGAATCATAGTTGTCCTGAAAATCGACCGTATCCTTGTCGATGTCTTCCAGCAGCTCATGGGCCACCTTTTCAAGGCGCGATTCCGTGTAGCGCATAGCAGCAGGCGGATCGCCGTCGATCGAGCCAAAATTGCCTTGTCCATCAACAAGCGGCACCCGCAGCGACCAGTCCTGCGCCATCCGCACGAGTGAATCATAAATCGCGCTGTCACCGTGCGGGTGAAAATTACCCATCACATCACCGACAACTTTCGATGACTTCACATATTTGCGGTTCCAGTGGTAACCGCTGTCATGCATTGCATAAAGGATGCGACGGTGCACCGGTTTCAGTCCATCACGCACATCGGGAAGCGCGCGCGAAACAATTACGCTCATGGCGTAATCGAGATAGCTGCGCTGCATTTCCTCAAGAATGGAAATGGGTTCTATGCCGGGATCTTCGCCGTCACCATCAATCGGTGTTTTATCGTTCAAATCAGTGCTTCTTCACAGTTCAGAATCAATTGTCCGAACCTAACGCTTTTCCCTTTGAAAACCAAGTTTTTAAGCAGTCTTTTGAGTATTTCCCACCGCTGAAAAAGTGCGCCCGATCTTTGGTCCATCCGACAAGCCAAAAACTGCGCTTGCGCCGCTTCAAACGCACTGATACAGCGCTAAAAGCGTTTCAATTTTTAACTGAAACATTGGCACTGATTTGGGCATTGAACCGATGGTACAAATCCGGGTGCTACAACTGGATCAAAGTGCGATAAGTTCTAAATGGATAGCGATACTATCATCAATGCGGTGGTCACCCTGCTGGTGACCATAGACCCGGCCGGATTGGCGCCCTTGTTCCTTGCTGTGACTGGCGGCATGGACAGCACGCAACGTCGTCATGTAGCGCTGCGAAGTGTCATCATCGCATTTATTATTCTGCTCGTATTTGTTGTTGCTGGATCAGGCATTCTAACTTTATTTGGCATCACCCTGCCTGCCTTCCGTGTTGCCGGCGGTCTGCTGCTGTTCTGGATTGCTTTCGAGATGATCTTTGAGAAACGCCAGGAGCGGCACGAGGAAACCACAAAGAAAGCAATGACGGTCGATCAGGTGAGGTCCGTCGCTGTCTTTCCCCTGGCAATCCCGCTGATCGGCGGTCCAGGAGCAATCTCGGCTGCGATCCTTCTTTCAAACGATTTCCCGACACCTGTCGAACGCGCTGTACTGATCGGTATCATTGCTGCAATCATTTTGCTGGTTTATCTGGTATTTTTGCTTGCTGAGCGCGTTGACAAGCTTTTGGGTGAAACGGGCCGTTCGGTCCTCACACGGCTGTTGGGGGTCATATTGTCGGCACTTGCGGTGCAATTTGTTGCCGACGGGATCAAGGCCTTGATGGCAGCCTAGAGCAATTTCCGATTAAATCGAAGCAGTTTGATGGGATGGATTTTTTGTGCTGGACAGGAAAATACCGCGGCGCGATATGAATACCGTCCGAGGGATTTGACACATCCGGCGCGGAAAAGACCCCCAAGCCACTACTGATAACTGTTTGAAATAAAGTGAAAAATGCAATCGATTCTGTTTGTTCTTTTGCACCCTCACAGCTTCCCGCTCCGCCAACGGCGCTAGCACCGCGCCGCGTAGCGCTCATAGTGAGGCCGCAAAATCCCGGCGCTCAAGCGATTCAATTTAAACAGCAATTGCCCTAGCCACCATTGACCTCAACCGCGATTTCCTTGCCACCCCATTCATGCACCGAGTCATGGGCGCGAACGGTGACAGTTTTGATGTCTTCCGAGATCAAAATACCTGATTGTGAACGCGTGAAAGGCTGCTCATTGTCGTGCGGGTGCAGCAACACGCGTTCGCCCAACATTGTGCCATCGGGGGCAAACACGGCCCATTTGTCTGCATAATGGTCCCAACCGGCATCTGCATGCAGCACAGCAACATCGAACCGCCATGTGCCGTCAGACGCCTGTGTTGCTTTTACTTCGACAACATCTGCTTCTCCAGCAAATGCCGGGCCAGCGCCCAATAGCGCAAGCCCCAACAATCCTGATAGAATTAAATGCATGGACTTCATGGCACAGTCTAGAATGGAATCTCGTCATCCATGTCGCGTGAGAAGTCGCCACCACCAGCAGCCTGGCCACCAGCACCTGCACCAACCGCAGCTTGCTGCCCGCCACCCATTTGGCCACCTTGATAACTGCCCTGATTGTCGCCTCGGCTGTCAAGCATCTGCAATTCACCGCGATAGCGCTGCAGCACGACCTCTGTCGTGTATTTGTCCATGCCGTTCTGGTCCTGCCACTTGCGGGTCTGCAACTGGCCTTCAAGATAGACCTTGGCGCCTTTTTTCAAATACTGCTCTGCAACTTTAGCCAATTGCTCGTTGAAAATCACAACGCGATGCCATTCGGTCCGGTCACGCCGTTCGCCACTAGCCTTGTCACGCCATGTCTCGGACGTTGCAACCGACAAATTAACTACCGGATCACCACTCGACATGCGTTTGACATCAGGATCCGCACCAAGATTGCCAACCAAAATTACCTTGTTAACACTGCCAGCCATCGCTGCACTCCACTCTGTTCTTTTTTTGTGAACCTAGAACATCCACCGCTGTGACGACAGCATGCACATTTCTGTCCACAGGACACTTTCATATGTTCTATTTTTGTTCTATTAGATCAGATGGGATTCTGTCAACTGTGTCAGGATGCTTTGGCAGCACCTTGTATTTCTGGCCAAAATGCAATCTGACATCTCGACATAGCGCGCCAGACATCTACATGATTGGTGCGACAAGAAAGATGAGCACCGTTCGATAATGGCCGACAGTAAATTTATATCAGTACGAGGCGCACGAGAGCACAATCTCAAGTCCGTAGACATTGATCTGCCACGCGACAAACTGATTGTGATGACCGGCCTGTCGGGCTCCGGCAAATCCTCACTCGCATTCGACACGATTTATGCTGAAGGTCAGCGTCGCTATGTGGAAAGCCTGTCTGCCTATGCGCGGCAATTTCTTGAAATGATGCAAAAGCCCGATGTCGACCAGATTGACGGACTGTCACCTGCGATTTCCATTGAGCAAAAGACCACCTCTCGCAATCCCCGTTCGACCGTCGGCACGGTGACCGAGATTTATGATTACATGCGGCTGCTGTTTGCGCGCGTCGGCATCCCTTATTCACCGGCAACTGGCTTGCCGATCGAAAGCCAGACAGTAAGCCAGATGGTTGACCGCATTCTTGCACTGGAGGAAGGCACCCGGCTCTACATACTGGCGCCAATCGTTCAGGGTCGGAAAGGCGAATACAGGAAGGAACTCGCTGAGCTCATGAAAAAGGGCTTTCAGCGCGTCAAGGTTGACGGTGCATTCTACGAAATCGCCGATACTCCTGCCCTGGACAAGAAATTCAAACACGATATCGACGTTGTGGTCGACCGGGTCGTGGTGCGCGAGGACATGCAGGCACGCTTGGCAGATTCTCTCGAACAGTGCCTGCGCCTAACTGATGGACTGGCCGTTGCCGAATTTGCAGACAAGCCCCTGCCAGACAGCGAAACCGCCAAAGGTTCGAAAAACAAATCTGCCAATGAAACCCATGAGCGCATGGTTTTCTCAGAGAAATTTGCCTGTCCAGTGTCCGGCTTCACGATTCCGGAGATCGAACCAAGGTTGTTTTCCTTCAACAACCCGTTTGGCGCCTGCCCCCATTGCGACGGCCTTGGCACAGAACAGGGCGTCGATCCGGGCATGGTTGTGCCTGATGGCGGATTGAGCCTGCGCAAGGGCGCAATCGCGCCTTGGTCCAAATCCTCCAATCCGTCACCTTATTACGCGCAAACGCTGGAAGCCGTGGGCAAGGCCTATGGGTTCAAGATGAGCGATGAATGGGCTGACCTGACAGAGGAAAGCCAAAATGCTGTCCTCTATGGCACCGGCAAGCAAGATATCGAATTTTCCTATGATGACGGTCTACGCACCTACAAGACAAAAAAACCCTTCGAAGGTGTAATTCCAAGCCTTGAGAGGCGTTGGCGGGAAACCGATTCAGCCTGGATGCGCGAAGAGATCGAACGCTATATGTCGCGCACGCCTTGTACGCACTGTGATGGCTTCCGCCTTAAGCCCGAGGCACTTGCAGTTAAAATTCATGATCTACATATTTCCCATGTCGCAGAAATGTCGATTAGAACGGCCAATGATTGGTTCAACGACCTGCCAGCGCATTTGACCGACAAGCAAATGGAGATTGCAGGCCGTATATTGAAGGAAATCCGCGACCGATTGAAATTTCTGGTCGATGTCGGTCTGGACTATCTGACGCTTTCGCGAGGCTCCGGATCGCTTTCGGGCGGTGAAAGTCAACGCATTCGCTTGGCTTCGCAAATCGGATCCGGACTGACAGGCGTTCTCTACGTTCTCGACGAGCCATCCATCGGTCTGCATCAGCGCGACAATGCGCGCCTGCTTGAAACGCTCCGCCATCTGCGTGACCTGGGTAATACTGTGATCGTGGTCGAGCACGACGAAGATGCGGTGCTAACTGCAGACTATGTGGTTGATATCGGACCCGCAGCAGGCATCCATGGCGGCCAGATCGTGGCCAAGGGTACGCCCAAACAGGTCATGGCCAACAAGAAATCGCTAACCGGCAAATATCTGACAGGCGAATTGAGCATTCCGATGCAACCAGAACGGCGGCCGATCGATCCCAAGCGCGGGATCAAAGTGGTCGGCGCAAAGGGCAACAACCTGAAAAATGTCAGCGCAACCCTCCCACTCGGCGTGTTTTCTGCTGTTACAGGTGTGTCAGGCGGTGGTAAATCCACATTTCTGATCGAGACGCTTTACAAGGCAGCTGCGCGCCGCATCAATGGCGCTCGCGACGTCCCTGCCGAGCACGAGCGCATCGACGGGTTTGAAAACATTGACAAGGTCATCGACATCGATCAATCGCCGATTGGACGTACACCGCGCTCCAATCCCGCCACATACACCGGCGCATTCACCCCCATCCGCGAATGGTTTGCTCAATTGCCGGAAGCAAAAGTGCGCGGTTACCAGCCCGGTCGCTTTTCCTTCAACGTCAAAGGCGGGCGTTGTGAAGCGTGCCAGGGTGATGGCGTCATCAAGATCGAGATGCACTTTCTGCCTGATGTCTATGTGACCTGCGACGTTTGCGACGGCAAACGCTACAACCGCGAGACGCTTGAAGTTGAGTTCAAAGGCAAATCCATCTCGGACGTGCTCGACATGACTGTTGAAGAAAGCGTTGAGTTTTTTGCCGCTGTGCCGGCCGTGCGTGACAAGATGGAAACCCTGAACCGGGTTGGCCTTGGCTACATCAAGGTGGGTCAACAGGCGACGACATTGTCGGGCGGTGAAGCGCAGCGTATAAAACTGGCCAAGGAGCTGTCCAAGCGCGCCACCGGGCGCACGCTTTACATTCTCGATGAACCCACGACGGGCCTGCATTTCCACGATATCGCAAAGCTGCTCGATGTTCTGCACGAGCTGGTCGACAACAAGAACACGGTCGTTGTTATCGAGCATAATCTGGAAGTTATTAAAACCGCGGATTGGGTCATCGACCTGGGTCCGGAAGGCGGCGATGGCGGCGGAGAAATCGTTGCCGAAGGCACGCCTGAGGACATTGCAGAAAACAAGCGCAGCTATACCGGGCAGTTTTTGAAGGATTTGTTGGGCAGAAGGCCTGTCAAACGCCACGCAGCGGAGTAAACGATGTCACAACGTCCAGGCTACGCAGCCATCACACCCTATCTGGTTTGCCGCGATGCCCACGCAGCGATCCTCTTCTACGGGAAGCACTTTGGCGCCATCGAGCGCTACCGCCTGCCCTTGCCTGACGGAGCGCTGGCGCATGCGGAAATTGAAATCAACGGCATGATTTTGATGATCGCCGATGAAGTTGAAGCCTGGAACATTGTTTCACCGCTGGCTCTCGGTGGATCACCAGTCTCACTCAATATCTATGTCGATGATTGCGATGCTGTATTTGCGGCCATGCTGGCTGATGGCGCAGAACAATTATCGCCGGTCGAAGACCAGTTCCATGGCGATCGCTCAGGCAAACTCAAGGATCCCTTTGGTCACATCTGGCATATCGCCACTTGCAAGCAAGCTCTTCAGCCCGATGAAGTCGTTGCTCGATTTGCAAAGATGATAGGTTAATCCTCTTCGTGCAAATCACTACGCACTTCCCGCAACACGTCGACCAGATCTTCAGCAATGCAAATCGGTCCGGCTTTTCTGCCCGCTTCGCCATGCATCCAAACCGCGGCGCAAGCGGCAAAGAACGGTTTCATGCCTTGTGCTGACAAGCCTGCAACGATACCGGCCAATACGTCGCCTGAACCTGCAGTGGCCAGCGCAGTGGTGCCGTTGGTGTTGATTGCGGCAAGCGCATCGCCTCCTTCTTCACCATCGGGCGATGCAATCACCGTGTCCGAACCTTTATAGATGATGACCGCCTGGGCGCGTTTGGCAGCGGCAAGAGTCTTTTGAAGTTTGCCCAATGTATTGTCGGCCGCCAGATCAGGAAAAAGTCGGGCAAATTCACCTTCATGCGGTGTCAAAACCAATCTGGTGTCTGAAGAAGCACGAGCAGCCGCAAACAATTGCTCAGGATCGTCAGCGAACGCACTGATCGCATCCGCATCCATGACAAACGTCTTCAAAGCTGTGCTTGTTTCAGCCTGCAAGCACGATAGGCAGAGATCTCGTGCCTCTTCAAAATCGCCAAAGCCTGGCCCCAATACGCCTGCAACGACATTGTTGAGTGATTCCAGTGCGTCATGCACATCACGTGTCTCCAGCACTTTCAGCATAATCGAAGTGACGTGGTTGGCGTGAACATCCAACGCGCCTTCGGACCCTAGAAGCGTGACAGCGCCTGCCCCGACCCTCGCTGCCGCTTGCGCAGACAGCCGGGAAGCACCGGTTTGAAACCGCGGACCCGAAAAGATAGCAACATGACCTTGGCGATATTTGTGGGTTCTGCGTAGACGAGTATGCAATAGATCACGCCACAGCTCGGGCGAATTTTCAAAGATTGCTGGCCGGTGTTCGCCGCTAAAGTCAGCGCGCACACCAATGTCCGCGACGATAATCTCGCCACAGATCTCTGGCCCGTAACCGCATATGTGACCGGGTTTCTTGCGAAAAAATGTCACCGTTGCATCAAAAGGCATGGCAAAACTGAACAATCCCGTATCGCCGTAAAGCCCACTCGGCACATCTATGGCCAGTTTCCGCATCGGATAGTTTTGTGAGCGCCGGAAAGCATCCGCAACCTCTTCGGGCAATTTGCCGTTGAATCCGGCACCAAATACCGCGTCAACCAGCAAGCAATTATTGCCTTCAGGAAGAAAATCCTCGAATGACAGGACATCACCATCCCACAGCTGGGCGGCAAGTGCCGCGTCGGTGCCCGGCTTTGGTTTGGCCAGCGCATAGAGCCGAACATCAATGCCACGGTGCCTCATCAGCCGGGCGACGACATAGCCATCACCACCATTATTGCCGGGCCCGCAAAAGACGTGAATGGGGGACGCATCGGCAAATCGGCGCATAATCACATCAGCAACAGCAGCGCCGGCATTTTCCATCAGCTCGATGCCGCTGGCAATATCTTGTTCGACGGTCCATCGATCACAAGCGCCCATTTGGTTACAAGTCAGCACGGCGCTGCCATAAGCTTCAGAATTCACCATTTATGCCTACTTTTTAATCAGTTTGATTATTTGTTAGTCACTAACACGCGCACGAAATCGACTGCACAGCCAGACAAAGTCAGAAAGTGCTGAAAAGCAAGGCATGCGCAGCGACAAACACAATGCTGATTGGTTCTGAAACTGGCACGGCTCATGCATATCGCGAACTAACATCTATCTGGAGGTCTCACAAATATGAAAAAGATCGAAGCTGTCATCAAGCCTTTCAAGCTTGATGAGGTCAAAGAAGCGCTACAAGATGTCGGACTTCAAGGCATTACCGTGACCGAGGCCAAAGGCTTTGGCCGCCAAAAAGGCCACACAGAGCTTTATCGCGGCGCTGAATACGTTGTTGATTTTTTGCCAAAAGTGAAAATTGAAGTTGTGGTGGCAGACGAAACTGTCGATGCAGCCATGGACGCTATTCGCAATGCCGCTCAAACTGGACGCATTGGAGACGGCAAGATATTCGTATCCGCAATTGAAGAGGTCGTGCGCATCCGCACGGGAGAAACCGGCGCAGACGCCGTTTAACAGTCTGAATTTCAATCGAGCCAACTCAATGAGAAGGAAGGCCACTAAATGAGTGCGAAAGATATTCTGAAGCAAATCAAAGACAACGACGTGAAATTCGTCGACCTGCGCTTCACAGATCCTCGGGGCAAATTGCAACACGTAACGATCGATTGCGGCGTTGTTGATGAGGACATGTTCACCGATGGTGTCATGTTCGACGGATCATCAATTGCGGGCTGGAAAGCCATCAATGAATCCGACATGGTCCTGATGCCAGACGTGTCATCAGCGCATATGGATCCATTTTACGCCCAATCCACCATGGCCGTGGTTTGCGACATTCTCGACCCGATTTCAGGCGAAGGTTACAACCGCGACCCGCGTATGACAGCCAAACGTGCTGAAGCGTACATCAAATCCGGCGGCTTTGGCGATACAGCCTATTTCGGCCCTGAGCCCGAATTCTTCATCTTTGATGATGTTCGCTACAGCACAGACCCATACAATACGGGTTTCAAGCTGGATGATACCGAACTGCCTGCCAATACCGACACAGAATATGAAACAGGCAACATGGGTCACCGTCCGGCCACCAAAGGCGGATATTTTCCGGTGAACCCTGTCGACAGCGCGCAGGACATGCGTTCTGAAATGCTGACTGTCATGTCTGAAATGGGCGTCAAAACAGAGAAACACCACCACGAAGTGGCAGCTGCCCAGCACGAATTGTCCATGATTTTCAATACGCTGGTAGCCAAAGCCGACGAAGTTCAGATCTACAAATATGTAGTGCAGAACGTCGCTCATGCCTATGGCAAGACAGCAACATTCATGCCCAAGCCGGTCTTTGGCGACAACGGCACAGGCATGCATGTCCACCAGTCAATCTGGAAAGACGGCAAGCCGGTATTTGCTGGTGACGAATATGCCGGCCTGTCTGAGACATGTCTGTACTATATCGGTGGCGTTATCAAACACGCCAAGTCACTGAACGCCTTTACCAACCCTTCAACCAACTCCTACAAGCGTTTGGTCCCAGGTTATGAGGCTCCGGTTCTGCTGGCTTACTCGGCGCGCAACCGTTCAGCATCTTGCCGTATCCCGTTCACACCTTCGCCAAAAGGCAAGCGTATGGAAGTCCGCTTCCCTGACCCGATGGCTAATCCGTACCTGGCATTTGCAGCAATGCTGATGGCTGGTCTTGACGGGATTAAGAACAAAATCCATCCCGGTGAGCCAATGGATAAGGATCTGTACGATCTGCCTCCTGCAGAGCTCGCTGAAATTCCGACGGTTTGCGGTTCGCTTCGCGAAGCGCTGGCTGCACTGGATGCCGACCGCGATTATCTGAAAGCCGGCGGCGTAATGGATGACGATCAGATCGATGCCTATATCGAACTGAAGGAAGAAGAGAACATCCGTTACGAGCACACGCCGCACCCTGTCGAGTTTGACATGTACTACTCGCTGTAAGCAGCGCAACACTCCAATCAAACCCGGCGAGCGATCGCCGGGTTTTTTGTTGGTTAAGTAATATTCGGGCTTTACAAATCTACTTTATCGTTACAGTAATTTGCCTACTGTAACGATAAAGGTCCTTTGCCATGGGCGATTCAATGAACTTCAGCCGCAATGATTTTCCCAGCGATTTCCTGTTCGGTGTCGCCACATCCGCGCACCAGATCGAGGGCTCGTCCTTTGGTGATTGCGGAACCTCCCATTGGGACACGTTTGCAGCGACACCGGGCAATACGGCACGGGCCGAAAACGGCTCGATCGCGTGCGATCACTATCACCGCTATGAAGAGGACCTTGATCTTATTGCTGGTGCAAACCTTGATCATTACAGATTTTCAGTATCTTGGGCACGTGTTCTTCCAGATGGAATCAGTATTAATTCCAAAGGCATTGATTTTTATGATAGATTGGCAGATGCATTGCTTGCGCGCGGCATTAAACCCATGCTGACCATGCATCACTGGGACATGCCGGTGGCACTAGCTGATCTGGGCGGATGGCGCAATCGCGATATCACCGATCGCTTTGCAGAATTCACCGATCACGTCACGCGCTGCATCGGCGACCGCATGTTTGCAAGCGGCACATTCAACGAGCCATGGTGCATTACGTGGCTCAGCCACTTTCTGGGGTTGCATGCGCCGGGATTGCGCGACATTCGCGCCACAGCGCGCGCCGTGCATCACGTCTTGCTCGCCCATGGCAAATCGATAGATGTGATGCGAACCAACGGTATGGACAATCTGGGCATCTATCTCAACTTTGAGCCCACAAAACCAGCCTCAGACAGCGACGCAGACATTGAAGCGGCAGCACGCTACCACGCGCAATACAATGAGTGCTTCTTGTCGCCACTGTTCAAACAGGAATACCCTGCTGCGATCTTGGAGGCAATTGAACCGCATTTGCCGGAAAACTGGACCGACGACATGGCGCAGATTGCAACGCCGCTCGACTGGGTCGGAATCAACAACTACACCCGGAAAATCATCGCTGATGATGGCAGCGGGGTTTGGCCGTCGTTCAAAGAAGCCGAAACCATCTTGCCCACCACTGAAATGGGCTGGGAAGTCTCGCCCGACACATTTGGCTGGCTTTTGCAGTGGGTCGCAGACACCTATACGGGCGAATTACCGATCTATGTCACTGAAAATGGCATGGCCGGGCCTGAACAGATCGACAATGGCGCTGTGGATGACCCCTGGCGGATCGACTTCCTGAACAGCCACGTAGCGGCGATGCAAAAGGTCATCGCAAATGGAGTACCAATAAAGGGTTATACCGTCTGGTCATTGCTGGACAATTATGAATGGACCCTGGGCTATGACAAGCGCTTTGGTCTTGTGCATGTGGACTATCAAACGCTCGAGCGAACCCCAAAACAGAGCTGGCACGCCATAAAAGAGGCACTGTCGCGATGAAAATTTGAAAGCCCGAACAAACGCCTGAAGATTTGCTTGTTTAGGTCGGCCTCAAGCGCTTGCGCATAAGCACCGAATTGCCGGTTCTGGCAGTTTCCTCCCAGCCCAAATGGCTATAGAGCGCAACATTTTCGGGCATGGAAACATGCGTGACCAATCGCATTTCCCGATAGCCCTGGCGAACTGCTTCTTGTTCGGCTAGCGCAATCAATTGCCGCCCGATACCCTTGCCGCCGTGCGCCGGGTGAACGGCCAGATTGGCAAGCTTCAAATGGTCAGGTTGCGCAACGAGGACCAGACCGGCAACAACAGAGCCGGCTTCCTGCATCACCCATACCTGATTATCCGCAATATCTTCGCCAATCCCTGCAGAAACAGCCGGTAGATCAGCAATATGCTCCCCATATCTGGCGTAAGCCGCATCAATGCAAGCAGCCAGACCACCTGCATCCGATGGATTTGCCAGCCTTATCAAGGATTTACTCATGAGTATTCATTCTCATTAAATTACAATTATTAACCGTCTAGCTGGTCACTTTACAAACCATCTAGTCGGTACAAATAACCGTATAGGCGGTAATTAAAGGCGTTGTTGGCACGCATTCCGACTTGCTCATGGCACATCATAGATCAGTCGAACTATCCGGCGAAGTGCTGTTTGGCCTTACGTTTTTGGATAACCGCTGAGTCAAATTGGAGACAGCTTCCCTGATCTGCGCTACCGCGCCACCTAGTGCGTTTCAGGTCTCAACTGAAACGCTTTCACGCATTTGATTATTGAAATCATTGCATAAATCCGGGTGCAGCGATTCCATCAAAGAGTGACAACCTCTAGATCCTGAATTCGGCAACAACTGGACAATGGTCCGACGCCTTGGGACGATCCCAACCGACACGTGGAAAACGCTGGTTGGGATCAAGATTGGGCACCCGATGCGGCATGCCCAAGCGGATGATCTCAGCTTCACCCACCAATTTGTCTGCCAGTGCCGGCGAAACGATAATGTAATCAAGCTGCGTCTTATGCCGCTCGGCAGGGTAGAAATGTGTCCAGCGTTCAAACTCCGGCAGCCGTTCGAGCAAATTAATCCCAAATCCATCTGCAATGAACGGATCTACCCCACTTTCGTCGGGCACGTCGATTTCTTCGATGCGGTTGCCATTGTTGTCAAGCGCAGCCCGAACTTTGATGACCTGGCGATAATCGTTCAAGTCGCCTATCACCGCCCAAAGTGCAGAAGCAGGATCATCATACTTGCGATTGATGATTTCTCTGACCGTGATGGCCTCGAGCTGGCGCATTCCCATTGATTTGCTGCGCCCTCCCCCCATCGACTTGAAATGACAGTTGAAGATTGAAACCTCCTGTTCAGTCTTGGTGAGAACAGTTTCAACGCAATCGCGCCGAAAAATGCGTTTGCCGCTCAATTGCCCTGCCCGCGTCTTTGCCAAGGGAAATTCGTCGAGAAGCGCTTCGCCTGTCGCCGTGTTGTCAATCCAGGCTGGCGTCAGATCAGCATGGCTACGGCTGTAGACTGGCCAATCGGATTGCGAAATCGTGGCAACATCAATGCCTCGAGGATCGTTGCCTTCATGCAGAACGACATGCCGGTAATTGGTCTCGCCTGTTTTGGCATAATAGGCCGATAGAAATCGGCGCAGCGCATCAAAGCTGTCGACTTCCTGCAGGGCTACTACGTCAGCATTCAAGGCAGCCAAGGCAAGCGCAGTGTGTTGACGTTTGTCATCATCCTGTGAAATGGCCGCCACTTTGACGAGCTGACGAAAGTCTTCAAAGTCCCTAATATCGCCGTCACCATACTCTGCCATAAATTTGACAATGGGTGCCAAATAACGTGCCTCGCGGCTGTTGGGGCCCTTGAGAAAGGCATTGAAATCATGGCGCGTGAACAGGTTTTCAATATTGAAAGTCGCAAGTCTGAGTTTAACGGGCATCGCACTCTCTCCGGTTTCAATAACTGGGAAATGGACGGTGAACATAGCAAAGTTGAGCACACGCGAATATCAACCATGGCGAGAACGCTGCCATTTTTTGCAGCTGTCACAAAGAATTCATTGTCCCGGCTCTGCCCAAGACCGGTCCGACTTCACGACACTTGCCAGATAGTTCAGGATCGCCAACGCTCGGCGGCAGTCTTGTCGTCTTGCAGCGGAACGCGTTGGCCACGTGCGATGACATTGGGGTCATAGGGCTTACGCGCAAATACTTCTTCGACCATTGGGACGAAAAACTCGAGCGGCAATTGATCGTAATCAGGGTCAAAACTGGCCTGATCCCAGCACTCGCAGAACAAGGCACAATCGTCGAAGTAAATATGTCCGGCATGCCGATCGCGTTTGTTTGGATCAAATCCGCTCAAATGCTGCCCGTAATAGATCATTTGAAAGTCGCCATGGGTCTGAACACACCATGTACATTGTTCTCGAACAAATGGTTTGAGTATCGCCGCTGCATATTCATCGTGATTGTAGGGGGCATAAATGTCGCCCACGTCATGCAACAATGCTGCCACCACCCAATCAATATCTGCGCCGTCTCGCCAGGCTCTTGTTGCCGACTGGAGCGAATGTTCCAACCGCGTGACCTGGTAGCCGGATAGGCTCTCATCAAGTTCAACCAGCGCTTTGAGCAATCGGTGTGCGGTATGCTTGGCATGATCGATTTCATGCGCCGTAAGAAACTCGTACTCTTCCCTCGTGCCATCCTTCATTTGGGTGAATTTCACTTTGTCCATGTCAGCGCTCCGATCATATACTGAGCTTTCTAGATACTAGAGATTGCATGCGTGAACAATTGTTTGGACGCTTCGCCGCACCTGCAGCAGCGTGCCAGCTTAATAAACCACTTGATTAATTAACTGATTGGTTTATTATTAGGGAATGACAGAAGCAGAAAAGCTCGACGCTGTATTCTCAGCGCTTGCAAATCCGACCAGACGCGCCATCCTTGCCCGTCTCGCCGAGGGAGAAGCAACGGTGAATGCACTCGCAGAGCCATTTAACATGAGCCTTCCTGCCATTTCAAAACACATCCGCGTGCTGGAAAACGCTGAGCTAAAAAAAAAAAAAAAAAATGCGCAATTCCGCCCCTGCAGGCTAAATGCGAAATCGCTTCAAGAAGTTGCCAACTGGGCCGAGCAATACAGCGACATTTGGAGCACCCGATTTGAAACCATGGATAAACTAATACAGGCAAAGAAGGACAGCAGACATGACTGATCAACAAAATTGGGTGAAAATCGAGCGGGAATTCAATGCCTCTATCGAGACAGTCTGGGACATGTGGACGAACCCGGATCTCTTCAGTCAATGGTATGGACCCATGGGCATGAGCGTGCCAGTTGCTGAAATGGATGTCACCGTTGGTGGTACGCGCAAGATTTGCATGGAAATGAAGTCTCCCGAGCGCACCATGAGCATGTGGTTCATTGGTGTGTATAAGGAAATCAACAGGCCTCAACGACTGGTCTATACCGAGAGCATGTGTGACGCAGATGGCAACATCATCCCGCCACAAAGTATGGGAATGCCCGAGGGACACCCAGACATTACCGAAGTCATAGTGCAATTGAGCGAAACAGGCGGAAAAACCATGATGAAGATGGTCCATGTCGGTGTACCAGAAGGCTCGGCAGGCGCCGGTGGTTGGGGTCAAGCATTCGACAAGCTGGCTGCAGCGATTGATGCTGGTGCCTAGAGGCCCATTTTCGCCATCATAACCGGTTGCGCTTGTTGCGCCCAAACACGCTGGGACAAGCATCCCAGCGCCTTTACATCGTGTTCTGCCCCACTATGGTGATTCCACACCCCGCCAAACGGGCGGATGATCCAATGCCCAGGCCGTGCCTGCGCAGAACAAAATCCAAGTAGGCAACATGACAAAGGCAGAACACGGCAACACCGTGCATATTCACTACACGGGCAAATTCACAGACGGTACGGTCTTCGATTCATCAGAAGGTCGCGATCCGCTCGCCTTCGAACTGGGGTCTGGTCAGGTGATACCGGGTTTGGACAAGGCCATGCGGGGCATGAAGGTCGGCGATAAACAGACAGTCGAGATCGTTGCTGCCGAAGCCTATGGACCGCACCATCCCGAGGGCATCCAGAAAGTCGAGCGCAGCCAATTGCCGCCTGAGATCGAGATCAAAGTCGGTGCGCAGCTTCAAGCCACAGCACAGGACGGCCAGGCGATCAATTTGGTCATTATCGAGGCGGATGACGCCACAGTTACGATGGACGCCAATCATCCTCTGGCTGGCAAGGATCTGGTGTTTGAAGTGGTGCTTGTTTCCATCACCTAATTCACTAAGATCGCGCGACGGAAAGAACAAAACACCGAGGCAAATAATGGCAACGCTCTCCTTTTTTGGCGCTGCGGGCACCGTGACGGGTTCCTGTTCCATGGTCGAAACCGATGGCGTGAAGTTCCTCATTGATTGCGGCATGTTTCAAGGCAACAAGACCATTCGTGCCCTCAATGACGAGGACTTCCCCTTTGTTGCCGCGGACGTCGATTTCCTGATCCTGACCCATGCCCATATTGATCATTCGGGATTACTGCCCAAGTTGATCAAATATGGTTTCGACAAGCCAATCTATGCAACACAGCCAACCACTGACCTTTTGACATTCATGCTCAAGGATTCCGCACGTATCCAGCAGTCCATCAGCGTCCACCAGAATCGAAAGCGGGCGCGCAAGGGACTGGATCCGCTTGATCCCCTGTACACCGAAGAGCATGCCGAGGGCGTTTTCCCGCTGCTCAATCACCATGGCTATGACCAATGGTTCGAGCCCTCAAAGGGAATTGAAGTCCGCTTTTGGAACGCCGGCCACATTTTGGGTTCAGCATCAGCCGAAATCAAGTTTCCAGATGAAAACGGCCATACAATGCGTATCCTGTTCTCAGGCGACATCGGCCCGGAAGAGAAGGTTTTCCACCCCGAACCAGGTGGTGAAACTGGATTTGACTACATTATTGCCGAGAGCACCTATGGTGACCGCGATCGAGACGATTACACGCTCGCCAAGCGCCGCGGAATGCTCAAGGCAGAGCTGGTGCGCGGTCTGTCAGCAGGTGGCAATGTTGTAATCCCTGCTTTTGCGGTCGAACGCAGTCAAGAGCTCCTGCACGATATCGGCGTGTTGCTGGCCAATGGCGAATTGCCTCACGCTACGGTGTTTCTTGATTCACCGTTGGCAAAAAACGTTACCGACGTCTTTATCAAGCATGCCCACACGCTCGACGATGTCGCGGTTGAAAACAGTACATTGTTCCGCGACAAGAATTTCAGGCTGGTTGAAAGTGTTGAGGAAAGTAAAGCCATCAACATGATCAAAGGTGGCGCGATCATCATCTCGGCGTCGGGCATGGCAGACGCCGGACGTATCCAGCACCACATCAAGAACAATATCTCCAAGCGCAAGTGTACGATCCTTTTTGTTGGCTACCAGGCCCCAGGCACTTTGGGCCATGTAATTACCTCTGGCGCAAAAGCAGTGCGCATACATGGCAAGGAATATGATGTGAATGCCGAAATCAGGCGGCTGGGCAACTATTCCGCCCATGCAGATCAGGGCGAATTGATTGAATGGATCACCGAGAGAGCACCAATTGTAGGCGGTTTGTTCCTCAACCACGGTGACGATGACGCGCGAGCAGAACTCAAGAAACTCCTGGCCGAAAAAGGCATTGAGGAAGGCAATATCCACATGCCGCAATTTGACGAAACCTTTGAGCTCATCGCAGGTGATCCAAAATCCAAAGGCAGAGGCGTCAAATCCCTGGGGGCTGGGCCTGAGCGTATTCCAAAAGACGAGCTGCTCACCGATTGGAACAACGACTATGCTGCCTTTATCGTCGCCCTGTCCGGTCGTCTGAATGAGGCCAAATCTGATCAGGAGCGCCGTAAACTGCTGGCAAAATTGCTGGCTGATCTTTAGTCCATAGCAGCGGACGCTTCATCCAAGCCCAACAGGTTCCAACTTTGCACCATGTGCTGCGGCATCGGCGCCGTGACATTTATCCATCCACTGGAGGGATGCGGAATCTTTAGACGATGCGCATGAAGGTGCAGCTTGTTCTGGATTCCGCCCGGAAAGTCCCAATTGGCATCATCATCGAAATACTTCGGGTCGCCAATGATTGGACAGCCCATTTGCAGGCAATGCACGCGCAATTGATGCGTTCGCCCTGTATAAGGTTCCAACTCCAGCCAGCTTAAGCGCTGCCCGGCCCTTTCAACCAAACGATAGTTCGAAATGGCCTGCACCGAGCCCTTCACGCCATGCTTGACCACAGCCATTCGGTCTCCATCGGCGGTTTGCTCTTTCAACAGCCAGGATTTGATGGTGCCCTCTAGCTTGGGCGGCGTTCCCTTCACCAAAGCCCAATAGGTTTTCTGGGTATTCCGCGCACGAAACGCTTCGGCGAGCCTTTGTGCAGCGCCTCTGGTCTTGGCAATCAGGAGAACCCCAGAGGTATCACGGTCCAACCGATGCACCAGGCGCGGCTTCTCGCCCTTTTTGTTGCGCAGCGCCTCCAACATACCGTCAATGTGGCGATGCACATTGGAACCGCCTTGAACACTCAATCCGGGTGGCTTGTTGATGACCAACACCTTGGCATCTTCAAACAGCGTCATTTTCCGCAAAGCTTCAGCGTCGCCAGTATTGCGCATGGAATAAGCAGTCATGGCACCACCACGGTCAACAGCATCGACTTTCATGGGTGGAATGCGAACATTTTGGCCTGATTTGAGCCGCGTGTCGCTCTTGACCCGGCCTCCGTCGACTCGAACCTGGCCCGATCGCAACAATTTTTGCAGCGCACCGAAACCTAGACCCGGATAGTGCGCCTTGAACCAGCGATCGACGCGCATGCCGTCTTCATCTGGATCCACAGCAATGAGTTCAACACCGGCCATCACACATCCTCAGGCCATACCGCGTATAAGCCACAACCCGGCAATGAGCGCTAAAACGGAGGCGACGACGCTGGCAAAAACGTAAAACAGAGCGATACCAATCTCACCACGCTCATAAAGGACGATTGTATCAAGCGAGAAAGCAGAGAAAGTCGTAAAACCGCCGAGAAACCCGGTTGCAAGAAAAAGACGCATTTCATTGCTGCTACCGCCGGTGCGCCGTACAAGCCAGGCAATCAGGATACCCATTAAGAAGGATCCGAGTATATTGACAATCAACGTGCCATAAGGAAATCCCGGTCCCAACGCCCTGATTGAGGCAAGCCCGACCCCGTGACGAGCCATTGCGCCAATTGCGCCCCCGATTCCGACCATTAGAAAACTAAGCATCGCGCATCAGTTTGGTGTTGCTCCCGCTCCAATCAATCGATCCAATGATCTGGCTCCCCGAATTCTCCGACAATCTAAGAAGGCTCGACCGCGCGAACACCTTGACCAATCACTACGCGCAGTTGTTTCAAACGGCAAGTTGCAGGGGCTCTAAATCTTGTTTCGCAGCGCCGGCAGATCATTTGAAAACTGATCAATGAACCGATCCAGCGCATCCCAGTCAGTGAACTCATGGTCCTGCGTGGTATCAATCGGTCCGTCCGACTTTTTCGAGATTTGCTTCATCATCCAACGCTTAAAATAATCATACTCAAGATATTTGAGTGCGCCCGCAGCATGATGTGTCGTAACCGGCCACCAACCCGTTTTTTCACTCAGTTCATGAACAATTTTCCCGATTTCATCGACCTCTGACTTGTCATTGGAGGCAACAGCGAGTGAAACTGAAACAAATGCCCCGGGGAATGCCATCAGAGCTGCATGTTCCCGACTCAAACGCCGTACAAAAGATTTGGGAAACGATCCGGTATGGACCGGCGCACACGCAATAACACCATCGACATCAGTAAGATCAATGCTGGCTTCATCACCTGTCGCATCAATTGCAATGGTCGAATGGTGGCGATCTTTCAGATGCGCTTCGATGTGGTGAGCGATTTTGCGGGTTTGGCCTTCAATCGACGCATAGATGAGTACAAAGTGCATGATCTTTTCCTTTGACGCAGATTAAACGACAACGGCGCTCTACTTGCCTTGATGCGCATCAATCCTTCTTCTGCCGCTGCTCTCTCAAGCGCGCCCAATACTCCAGACGTTTGGCGATATCCCTTTCAAAGCCGCGCTCTACAGGCTGATAAAACGACTGGCGATCCATCTCCTCTGGAAAATAGTCCTGACCGGATAATGCCTCTGGCTGATCATGATCATATTGATAGCCCACACCATAACCCTCCTGCCCCATTAATTTCGTTGGTGCATTTAAAATATGTTTAGGCGGCAATAGCGAGCCATTGGCCTTGGCCGAGGACATGGCTGCCTTGTAGGCGGTGTAAACCGCATTCGACTTTGGAGCCGTCGCCAAATAAATACAGGCCTGGGCCAGCGCCAATTCACCTTCGGGCGATCCCAAATAGTCATAGGCATCCTTGGCTGCCAATGTGATCTGAAGGGCATTTGGGTCTGCAAGTCCGATATCTTCCGATGCCATCCGCACAAGACGTCGACCCAGATAAAGCGGGTCCTCACCGCCATCGAGCATGCGCGTGAGATAATAGAGAGCGGCATCAGGATCCGATCCTCGAACCGATTTGTGCAAAGCAGAAATCAGATTGTAATGACCGTCCTGGCTCTTGTCATAAATCGGTGCGCGCCGTTGCAGTACCTGTCGCAACCCATCCGCGTCCAGCTTCTCATCAGGAGAAGTGCTTCGATACAATTCTTCGGCCAGCGTCAATATCGCGCGGCCATCTCCGTCAGCCATGGCAAACAGAGTAGTGCGCGCTTCTGGTTTGATGGGCAAAGGCCGATCCATCGCTGCTGCTGCACGATCGAGCAGCACATTGAGGCTTTCCTCGGTGTGACGCTTGAGCGTCAGCACGCGGGCGCGTGACAATAAAGCTGCGTTCAGCTCAAAAGACGGGTTTTCGGTTGTCGCGCCGACAAGCGTGATCGTGCCGTCTTCCATTACCGGCAGAAAGCTGTCTTGCTGCGCCCGATTGAAACGATGAATCTCATCGACGAACAACATGGTTGCGGTGCCATTGGTTGCGCGCAAGCGTGCCGCCTCAAACACCTTTTTCAAATCGGCCACGCCGCTAAAAATGGCAGACAACTGCTCAAAATGATGCTTGGTCCGGCCAGCGATGAGACGAGCAAGCGTCGTTTTGCCGGTACCCGGAGGCCCCCATAATATCAAACTGCCAACGCTACCGCTCTCAAACAGGCGCGTGAGAACGCCATCTGCACCCGTCAGATGCTCTTGGCCGACAATATCCTCGATAGTCTTTGGGCGCAGCCGGTCTGCCAGCGGCCTGTTCGCGGCTTCATCAACGTTGTCCGTAGTATCAAACAGGCCTGCCACGTTCTAGAACCGCAGAAATTGCTGGATTTTGCGACCGCCGCGGTTCAAACGAAATCGCCATGATCGGCCGCCATCTGCAACAACCTGCCGCATCACATTAACATCCTCGATGGTGGTTCCATTGACGCTTTCAATGACATCAGCAGGACGAAAGCCCGCTCGATTGGCAGGGGATCCGCGCTGGATTTCCACAATCACCACACCCTGAGCCCGTTGAGAAAGCTTCAACTGCCGACGCAGATCAGATGTGATATTAGCAACCACGGCACCCGCAAAGGGGCTCCGCCCTTCTAAACTTACCGTATTCAAAACCGAATCCTTTGGCGGACTCGAAAGTGTCATGCGAACACTGACAAGTTCCCCACGGGAGAACACGTCCAACTCTACTTTGGAGCCGACCGGCAGTGTCGCAAGGCGGTAGCCAAGCGCATCGACATGCTCAATGCGTTGATCATTGATAGACAACACCACATCACCCACACGCAGTCCGGCTTTGTCTGCTGGGCCACCATTTGCAACATCAATCACGATTGCGCCTGCTGGACGGCGCATCCCAAGACTTTCGGCAATATCAGCGGTCACTTCATCAAATGTGGCGCCCATATAAGGGCGCTCAAACGCATCGCTGCCACCGATCGCCTGATCTACGACTGCGCGAACCATATTGGCCGGAATAGCAAATCCAATGCCGTTGGAGCCGCCCGATCGTGTAAAGATTGCCGTATTGATACCAACCAAACGTCCGGACATATCGATCAAAGCGCCGCCGGAATTGCCCGGATTAATCGCTGCATCAGTCTGGATAAAGAACCCGAAATCGGAAACGCCGACGCGCGTCCGTGCAACCGCGGACACAATCCCAGATGTTATGGTTTGTCCAACACCAAACGGATTACCAATCGCCAGCACCAGATCGCCGGTTTGCAGCTGGTCAGACTCAGCAAATGCAAGCGCGGGTAACGCTTCACCGGTCCTGATCCGCAACACAGCCAAATCGGAACGTTCATCGCGAAGCACAACTTCACTTTCAAACTCGCGACCATCAGACAGCGCGACCTTGATCTGGTCCGCTTGCTGAATGACATGATTATTGGTCACCACCAAACCGCTGGAGTCGACAATTACGCCAGAACCAAGAGATGATTGAACACGCGGCTGTGAACGTCCGAAACTGTCCCCAAAAAACTGCTCGAAAAACGGATCGCCTTCAAAGGGAGAACGACGTGTCTGGACGGTCCTTGCTGCATAGACATTGACCACTGAGGGTGCCGTTCGCTCAACCAGCGGTGCAAATGACAATTGAATCTCTTCGCGGCCAAAAGGAACGCGTCGTGTCGCATTTGGTGATTGCTCGGCTTGGGTGTTTCGGTTGCTTTGACGGGGTTGAAGCAATTCCTCGAGAAATCCACGCAGCTGGTCATTGGCGTCTTGTGCCAGAACCTGCGTTGAATACGGCGTAGCCAGAAGCACTGCAAATGCAAAAAGCCAAACCGACACCATTCGCCACATAGTCTTCTCCTCACAAAGGCAACAATGAATCACTGCTGCACTATAAACGAAAAAAGAGCCCCGAAAGGCTCTTAATTCAAATTCGTCAGCTTTGGCTGATCTTCTTATGCAGCTGCTTCATCTGTAGCATTGTCTTCAGCCTCAACGCGGGCGCGATCGCCTGCTCCGCGAGCATCGACATCACGGTCGACAAACTCAATCACCGCCATTGGTGCATTATCGCCCGTGCGGAAGCCCGCTTTCATGATGCGCAGATATCCGCCATGACGATCTGCGTAACGTGGTGCGATTGTCGCAAACAATTTCCGTGTTTGATCCTCGTCGCGAATGGCCGATGCCGCTTGGCGACGCGCATGCAGATCGCCGCGCTTACCCAGGGTCACCAGCTTTTCAACGATCGGACGCAATTCCTTTGCTTTTGGCAAAGTCGTCACAATCTGCTCGTGCTCGATCAGCGATGCTGCCATGTTGGCGAACATCGCCTTGCGATGGCTGCTTGTGCGATTCAGCTTGCGGCCTGCTTTTCCGTGGCGCATGAGCCTTCTCCTAATGTTTGCCGGACATACCGGCCTTGAGTTTCAATCCTAGTAATGATCTTCGTAACGTTTTGCGAGATCTTCGATGTTTTCAGGTGGCCAGGCGGGCACTTCCATACCCAAATGCAAGCCCATGGAAGCCAATACTTCCTTGATCTCGTTAAGCGACTTGCGGCCAAAGTTCGGTGTCCGCAGCATTTCGCCTTCGCTTTTCTGGATCAGATCGCCAATGTAGACGATATTGTCGTTCTTCAGGCAGTTTGCGGAACGAACAGAAAGCTCCAACTCGTCGACCTTTTTGAGCAGCGCCGGGTTGAAGGCAAGCTCTTGAACTTGTTCCTCTTGCGCTTCTTTTTCAGGCTCTTCAAAGTTGACGAAAATGCCCAGCTGGTCTTGAAGTATACGTGCAGCAAATGCCACTGCATCCTCGCCAGTCACCGCACCGTTGGTCTCAACGGTCATGGTCAGCTTGTCATAGTCCAAGACTTGACCTTCACGGGTATTCTCAACCTTGTAGGACACCTTGCGAACCGGAGAATAAAGGCTGTCGACCGGAATCAGCCCGATCGGTGCATCCTCAGCGCGGTTCCGCTCGGCAGGAACATAGCCCTTGCCGGCATCAACGGTGAATTCCATGCGGATTTCAGCGCCTTCGTCCAGCGTACACAGAACGTGGTCCGGGTTCAAAATTTCTACATCGCCAACTGTCTGAATGTCAGACGCCAAAACAGCGCCAGGACCTTGCTTGCGCACGACCATGCGCTTTGGTCCATCGCCTTCCATATTGATGGCGATTTCCTTGATGTTCAGGATGATGTCAGTGACATCTTCACGCACACCGGCAATTGACGAAAATTCGTGCAGAACACCATCAATTTGAACAGCGGTAACCGCGGCACCACGCAGTGATGACAAAAGGACGCG
>CAJHZC010000096.1_pt1 | contig 61913 bp, 57 predicted proteins | sample 9198911 | NCBI WGS metagenome assembly CAJHZC01 (sample SAMEA7708336, study PRJEB35096) | sediment metagenome | biome: marine neritic benthic zone biome [ENVO:01000025]; feature: sediment [ENVO:00002007]; material: shallow marine sediment [ENVO:03000034] sea grass bed [ENVO_01000059] ...
AATTTCCGTATTGTTCGCGGAACTGTTCGAGCGCTTCAACAGTACCGACCGCCAAAGCTTCCTCACAGGCTGCTTCGGCCGCCGCGATTTGTTCTTCAAGGGTTTGTGCATGAGCAGCTTGCGTGAAAGACAGACCCAGCACCAATGCCGACGAAATCGACAATATTTTAATTGGTTTAATCATAATCTTACTCCGTTCCTTCGTGTATCTGATTAAACGAGACCTCTAGCCAGTCCGTATTCTCTGGTCCAAGTCTAATGGTAATCCATTATTAACGTTAATTGCAAATAGGTAAGCTTTTTCTGGCACTGAGCTGTGCTAAATCGCACATCTTGACCACACATAGCAGCGCTCAAAACCCATTATCGGCAAGCCAGGTGTTCCATTTTTGGCCATTTTTAGCGATTTGCGGCGAATCAGCTGGATGAAATCAATTCTCGATTGTGATCAAATGGTTTCGCTTCAATTGCAATTGATTGGCGATTTCTCTGATGATTTCGGATTCAGCACCAGTCAGCAGATTGTATTGCTCAAGAGGGTCGTTATTCAAATCATAGAGCTCCGGAGCTTGCCCTACCGGATTGACAGATTTGTACTGGTTTTGGCGCAATGCCCAACCATAAGCGCCTTTACCCTTTACAGGGCGATCCGAAAAGTGCTCGACATAGATGAAATCTCTATTGCCCTTTCGTCCCTCCAGGATCGGGCCAAAGTCGATTGAGTCTGGCGCCGCGGTTTCAGCACCAGCAATGCCAGAGATTGTCGCATAGAAATCAGTTGAAGAGACAAACTCGAAAGTACGCCCGGCCCTGATGCCAGGACCCGCTACAACAAATGGCACTCTTGTGCCGCTGTCATACAGAGAGCCCTTGGCTCCGTGATCACCGTACAATCCTCTGGTCACCTGGTTGGGTGATCCATTGTCCCCCATAAACATAATGATGGTGTTCTCGCGCTCTATTTCTGGCATGGAGGCAATCAGGCGCCCAATTTCAGTATCCATCGCCTCAAGCATGGCCTGATAATAGGGCAACGGATCATCATCAATGGCAGTTTGGTCATCACGCAAGTGATCAGAACCATGCAACTTCATCGGCGGGAGATGAAACGGCGCGTGGGGTGCATTGTAGGCCAACCACAAGAACCAGGGTTGGTTCTGTCCTGCTATCCAATCAATTGCCCTGTTCGTGAGAACCGAGGTTGAATAACCTTCAATATGAACTTCCGATCCGTCATCAATCGCCGTCCAATTGTGATAGTCTTTCAGTCCGCCACTGAGTGTCCCATAGAAGTGGGAAATTCCCATCTGTCTGGGAGCATCATAACCCGATTGCCTGCCTGACAAATGCCACTTGCCGATTAGATTGGCTGCGTAGCCAACCGAGTTAACTGCGTCGAAAAGGGACGGGGTGTTGATCGACAGTTCATTTGCGCCACTTGGTGCAACGGGGGCGCCCACACCTGTTCTGAATCCATATTGGCCGGTCAGAATTGCCGCGCGGGTTGGCGAGCAGGTCGGCGCTGTGTAGGCATTTTCGAAGACAAGCCCTGAATTACACAAGGTTTCGATAGTGGGCATGGGTGCCTGTTGTTCGCCCACAGAATAACAAGCAGAGGCATCCAACCCCATGTCGTCGGCAATTAATAGCAGTACATTTGGCTGGGCCATCGCCGGGATTGAACCCACCAAAAACGCAGCCACTGCCTGGAAAATTGGATGTTTCACCATTACCTCCGCTTGTCGTTCAGTTCAGCGAACATTGGGTCCCGCATGCCGATCAGTTGAATCCGCGCGCGACCGAGCCCCATAAGCAGCGTGGATAGTAGGGGAAAGTTTCGGTGACGAAATACACATATTTTCCATTAAGGGTTCCGCCATTGCAACGATCCAAACGCCCGGAACCACCTTTGTATTGGTAGTCCTGTATGTAGGTGCCATCATAGCGGCCACCGGGGCCACTTGGTCTAGTGCCGCTCTTCAGACTCCAACCTGATTTAATGTTGGAGCCGATATAATGAATTTCAAATCCATCGGCTGCATAACCGATATGAGATCCATTCGCAGAAGCCAGCAAACCGCTGGGCTTGCCGTGGTAATGGTACAGGCCGCGACGATCAACATGGGCATTGTGTCTGTCCAGACCAAATATGTTGCGCGGTCCCATTGGCTCCAACCGCCAACCAGTGTTGCGACGGCTAAAACCGCGCCTTGAATTGGGATCCCAATAATCCGCCGCTTCGGGCCTGAACATCACACCGTTAAGACCAATGCCTATAGCACCCCGATTGATCTCGGTTGCACGGGATCTCTTTTTGGGATTGGCGGTCACACAAACATTGATGCTTTGCGCGCTGATTGAATGGGGATTGCCCCGGTTAGGGAACCGGCCGGTGGCATGATTTGGCAATCCATTAGATTTTAAACAGATCTTTGAGCTCGTATTGCTGATTGAGGCCTCTGCGTTGGCTACAGCTGGTATACCGACCATTGTAGCCAATGCCATTGCCAGTTTGAACATGTTATTGGGCATATCTGGTTTCCTTGTCCTTCTGCACAATAGCGTTCGCACAGCGTTCATTACGCCGACATGGCCGGCAACTTAACTAATGGTAATGAAACTGCCACCGCCCCTGTTCGTTCAGAAATGTTCCAAGCTGTGAGCCGACCGTTTCAAGAGTTTGGAAGCTACTGCTGGTAAACGGATGAACATCGGGATTGACCAGCGCCATTCGACCTGTTATGACACCGATGTCATGACACCGATGTCATGGCGAATTGTTTTGGGAGGAACAATGGCGACCATCTATGATGTGGCGCGAAAAGCTGGCGTTTCACCGAAAACCGTCTCGCGCGTGATGAACGGTGATGCTCCGGTCAATGAAAAGACCCGCAAAGCCGTAGAAGCGGCGATGGGCGCATTGTCCTATGTCCCCTCCAGCGCAGCACGCTCGATGCGCTCCAATAAGACAGGCCTTGTTGGCCTTATCACCGGCGCAATCAGCGGCACGCCTTCTGCAACAGAACTGACCGGCCTGCCTGATTTGGTGATCGTCCAGGCGATCCAGAAAAAACTGGCCGCAAATGGAATCACGTTGCTTATCTCTGATACGGGGGGCGAGCGGACCAAGGTGGCTGAACTGAGCCGCACGCTGAACCAGCACCGGGTTGAGGCCCTTATTTATGTCGCCGACTATCACCGCAAAATTGACCTGCCCGATGAAGCCCGCCAACAAAAGTTGCTGTTGGTGAACTGCTTTGACGAGCATGGTACGCCAACCATCGTGCCCGATGATTATATGGGCCAGAAATCGATGACGGAACGACTGATCGAATCGGGACACAGGCGGATTGGCTTCCTGACACTACCGCAGGATCTGGTGGCCTATGAATTGCGCCTAGGAGGTTATCAGGATGCGCTTTCCAACGCCGGGATCGAGTTTGACTCAAACCTGGTTCAAACAGCCGGATTGCATCATTCGGGTCCTCAAGAAGTTATGCTAATTAGCGAAGCGGTGGACTATCTGATGGTTCTTGATGATCCGCCAACCGTGATCTGTTGCGGCAATGACCGCATGGCTTTGCAGCTCTACGGAGTATTACGGACACGCGGCGTCCGAGTACCCGAGCAACTCTCAGTAGCCGGATTTGATGACTACAAGCTCATTTCCGAAACGCTCTACCCGCCTCTGACAACGGCGGTTCTGCCCTATCAATTGATGGGCACCCGCGCAGCTGAATGGATTCTGGCGCAGATTAGAGGCGAAGAAGAAATGAGCAGACAACAAATACAAAGAATTCGTGGACCGGTTGTATGGCGCCAATCGGTCATTGCGCAACAACAGTAACGCGTCAAGCGGCCCTGCCGCACAATGTGGAGGAAGACAAATGAAAAAACTTTCGTTGACGACTGCCACCCTGATCACCGGTGTAATGATAGCGTCACCTTCTATGGCGGCGACCGATGTCACTTTGTGGTATCACGGTGCGGGTAATGAAGTTGAAAGCAAGATCATCAACCAGATCGTATCGGACTTCAATGCAAGCCAAAGCGACTGGACGGTTAAACTGGAGAGCTTTCCGCAAGCATCATACAATGATTCCATCGTAGCAGCAGCCTTGGCAGGCAACTTGCCCTGCATCATCGACGTTGACGGGCCGGTTATGCCCAACTGGGCTTGGTCGGGCTATATGCAGCCGCTTTCAATTGACGAAAGCATTATCGGCAATTTCCTACCGGGCACAAAAGGCATCTGGGACGGCAAGCTGTATTCGATCGGATTATGGGATGCGGCCGTGTCGCTGTACGCACGCAAGTCTACAATGGAAGAATTGGGTTTGCGCACACCGAGTGTGGATAGTCCTTGGTCGATGGAAGAATTCATGGATGCCATGAACAAAGCCAAGGCATCAGGCAAATACGAGTATGCGCTTGATCTGGGCATGGCCTGGACTGGTGAATGGTACCCCTATGCGTTCTCGCCTTTCCTGCAATCGTTTGGCGGCGACATTGTTGATCGTTCCACCTACAAAACGGCAGAAGGAGCACTTAACGGTGATGCGGCGATCGCGTTTGGCGAATGGTGGCAATCATTGTTCACCGACAATATCTCCCCCGGCACCAGCCAGGATCCTGCAGACCGTGATTCAGGCTTCAACGAAGGCAAGTATGCTTTTGCATGGAATGGTAACTGGGCGGGCGCTGCAACGCTTGAAGCGGTTGATGATGTGATTTTCTTGCCAGCGCCAGACTTTGGTAATGGTTCGGTGATCGGAGCGGCTTCATGGCAATTTGGCATCTCGGAATCATGCCCGACGCCTGATGGTGCAAACGCATTCATCGAATTTGCCCTGCAAGACCAGTATCTGGCGTCATTTTCTGACGGCATCGGGCTCATTCCAGCCACGCCTTCTGCGGCCAAAATGAGCAAGAATTATAGCGACGGTGGTCCTCTGGAGGTCTATTTCGGCCTGTCGGAAAGCCAGGCGCTGGTCCGTCCAGTATCACCGGGCTATGTCGTGGCCGCGAAGATCTTTGAGAAAGCGCTTGCCGATATCGCCAACGGCGCTGACGTTGCCGACACGCTGGATTCGGCCGTAGACGAGATCAATGCCGACATTGAGAAGAATGGCGGTTACGGCCACTGATCCTGATAGCTGACAATCTAGAGCCCCGCCTCCGCCTGGCGGGGCCCACCAACTCGAACAGACACTGGATGGCTTGATGGCTTCCAAATTGACGCGCTCGAATGGATCAGGCTGGCTTTTTGCATTGCCGGGCTTTGGCCTCATTGCAATGTTCATTATCCTGCCCTTTTTTTTCGCCTTTGCCTTGTCACTCACAAACCAACGGCTCATTTCACCGAATCCAACAGAATATGTCGGCTTGGCAAACTATAAGAGTTTGCTGAGTCTTGGGATGCTGACGATCGAGCCAGAGCGCGATGATGCAGGTGCGCTGATACTCGACGATGATGGCAAACTGCAATACCCGCGTGTTCGGACTTTTACCCGAAACAATCCTGATTACCCACAATTCCGGGGTATGCGCGAATGGCTCTCTTGGAAGTCGGGGGACAACCGCAAGGTCGTTGTTGCCAAGGATGTTGTGTTCATGAAATCGCTCGTCAACACCATAACCTTTGTGCTCTTTGTGGCGCCGCTACAGGCGGGCGCTGCATTGATACTGGCGCTTCTGATCAATCAGAAACTGCGCGGCATCAACATATTCCGAACCATCTATTTCATGCCGGTCGTTGTATCGATCGTGGTGGTCTCGCTGCTGTGGCGATTTATCTATGACGGCAATGACGGCCTTCTGAACAATCTGCTGGCGAGCATGACATTTGGCTTCTTCAAGCCTGTGGACTGGCTTGGGACACCAGAAACGGCCCTGCCGTCGATAATTGCCATGTCAATCTGGCAGGGCGTTGGATTTCACATGGTAATCTGGCTCTCCGGTCTGCAAACAATCCCGCCGACACTCTATGAAGCCGCATCGATTGCTGGCGCATCCAAATGGCAGTTGTTTCGGTATGTCACCTGGCCGGGGCTCCGCAATACCGCTGTTCTCATTCTTATCGTGATTACAATGCAGGGCTTTGCGCTGTTTGCGCAGATCGATGTGATGACCAACGGTGGTCCCTTAGACTCCACCCAGGTCTTGGTTTTTCAGGCAGTTGAACGCGGATACGGCAAGCAGGACATTTCGGGTGGCTCAACCATATCAGTGATCCTGTTTCTGCTGGTCCTGACCATTTCACTCATTCAACGCTGGCTGACAAGGGAGCGCTGACATGGCCGTCATTAATCCGGAAAACCGCGGTTTGAGGCTTGCAATCCGCTATCTAGTGCTCTGCCTGATTGCTGTGATTTTCATTTTTCCCTTGATCTTCATGATGATGTCTTCGCTCAAACCAACGTCGCAATTGCTTGCCGATACATCATCATTGAGGGCATTCCTGCCGGTCGGCGATATCAGTCTTGCCAATTATGCTGACGCATTTGAGCGGGCGCCTGTGGGCCTGTTTATTTTCAACTCGGTTTTGGTGACAGGCACAACAGTTTTGCTATCGCTGTTTTTATGCTCGCTGGCGGCATTTGCTTTCGTATTCATGAACTGGTCAGGACGCGATATCCTGCTTTCCGTCGTCCTGGCGACGTTCATCATACCCTTTGAGACAATTGCCATCCCGCTCTTGCTGGTGGTTTCCCAACTGCCGTGGATCGGCATTGACGGCTTGCAAATCGGCTGGCTGAACACCTATCGCGTACAGATCATTCCCTGGATTGCCGACGGCCTTACGGTCTTTCTTTTCGTGCAGTACTTTCGCGATCTCCCGCGCGAACTGGTGGAGGCATCGCGTGTTGAAGGCGCCACCTGGTGGCAAATCTATTGGCGCGTGATCATGCCCCTTTCCGGACCGGTAATCGCCACAGCCGCCATCCTGAAATTTCTAATCATGTACAACCAATATCTGTGGCCCTTAATTGTCGTGCAGCAGGAAACCTATCGGCCTGTCATGGTGGGTCTGCAATATTTCTTCCAACTCAACGTCGCCTGGGGTGAAGTCATGGCCTACCTGACAATTATCACCCTGCCGGTCCTGGCATTTTACTTGGTGCTCCAACGTGCATTTATAGCGTCGATTGCTTCAACCGGCGTCAAAGGTTGAACAGGAATTTACCCATGGTACTAGAACTTGCAAACAAATGGATCTGGGACAGCTGGTATGTGCATGACGGCTCGCAATGGCATGGCTATTTTCTGCAAGCGGACAAATCGCTGAAGGATCCAGAGCTGCGTCACTGGAATGTTTCTGTGGGTCACGCGGTTAGCAATGATCTGGTCGATTGGCGGCATCTGGGTACGTGCCACCAACCATCGGCAAGCCCTGCATGGGACGACTATACAACTTGGACCGGTTCGGTGGTCCAAGACGATTCCGGTCTTTGGCACCTGTTCTACACAGGCTCAACGCGATCAGAAGAAGGCATCTATCAGCGTATTGGGCACGCGACATCAACAGACATGCATAATTGGCAGCGTGTCGGCGATGGTCAGTGTCTGGACTTGGAAGGTGACCATGCTGATCTCTATGAGGTCGATATGGCGAGTAGCCAATGGCACGACCGCGCCATGCGCGATCCATGGGTGATGAAGGATTCCGATGGTGTGGGTTGGATGATGTTCTTTACCGCGCGCGCATTTGGTATTGAGGAGGCCAATGCGGGTGGAGCCATCGGCTTTGCAACGTCATCCGATCTTGAAAACTGGACGTTGCAACCGCCGGTATTCGTGGGAGGCTTTGGTCAGCTTGAAGTCCCTCAAGTGTTCGAGATCAAGGGCAGATGGTATTGCCTTTTTTGTACAGCAGCAGAACACTTCTCCAAGGCGCAAGCCGCGTTGACGCCAGGTGGACCCGTCACCGGCAACCATTATTTGATTGGTGAAAGCCCACGCGGTCCCTGGAAGATTGCGCCCGGCTTTCTGGATGGCAGCTTGCCCTGCAAGCGGTATGCGGCGCGGATCAACACGCTGCCAGACGGTGGTCTCGTAATCATGGGCTTCGCTGACCGTCCTGATGGGACCAATTTCATCGGGCATGTCATGGACCCTGAACCAGTTGTTGTTGTCGATCACGGATTGCTGGAGGTCGTTACCAAAAAGTCGCAAACAGAGGAAGCTGAAAATGGCTGACGTCATACTCAAGAACCTACGCAAGAGCTTTGGCAGTGTTGAAGTCATCAAGGGCGTCGACATTGAGATTAAGGACGGCGAGTTTGTGGTATTTGTCGGGCCGTCGGGCTGCGGCAAGTCGACCCTGCTGCGTTTGATTGCAGGCCTGGAAGACATCACATCGGGTACAATTGAAATTGGTGGCCGTGTCGTGAATGAAGTTCAACCGAAGGACCGGGGGATTGCAATGGTTTTCCAATCCTACGCCATTTTCCCCCATATGTCCGTTCGCGAGAATGTTGCTTTTGGGTTGACAATTGCGGGTACCGAGAGGGAGGAGAAAGACGCCAAGGTGTTGGAAGCAGCTAGAATTCTTCAGATGGAGAATTTGCTGGACCGTCGCCCTTCACAACTCTCGGGTGGCCAGCGCCAGCGTGTCGCCATAGGCCGTGCGATTGTCCGCGATCCCGAAGTGTTTATGTTTGACGAACCACTGTCCAACCTCGACGCAGCCCTTCGCATGGACATGCGCATGGAGATTGGCAACCTGCACAACCAACTCAAAGCGACCATGGTCTATGTAACGCATGATCAGGTCGAAGCGATGACACTTGCCGACAAAATCGTCGTTCTTGAAGATGGCATGGTACGACAGATTGGCGCGCCTATGGATCTTTATCATAATCCTGCAAATCTGTTCGTCGCCGGTTTCCTGGGGTCGCCATCAATGAATTTCATGAACGTGGATGTGGTCAGCCAGGATTCAGAAAATATCAAGATCGAAGCGCCAGCCCTTGATCCCATCATTATTCCTGCCAACAGGGTTCACGAACCTGTTAATGGCAAAGCCTTGCTTGGCTTGCGTCCGCAGTATCTCTCTATTTCGGATAAAGATGCCGATGGTGCCCTGCATGGCAATGTGACTCTGGTTGAGCGCCTTGGTACTGAAACAGTGGTCAATGTGGAGCTGGCGCGTGGTGGTCGCATCGTCGCTGCCTTGAGCGAAGACAAGCCGATGGAGCTGGGTACCGAGATCGCGCTGACTTTCGAGCCAAATCAAGTTCATCTGTTTTCGGAGCCGCAATGACAAAGCCTGTCCTCATTCTTGATGCCTATTGGCGGACCATGGATGAATTATTCTCGTCATCCGCAAAGGAACGCCTGCTCAAACAGTATTCTGTTGTTTGGGGGAAGGACGAACCTATACCAGATGATGTCTACAATGACGCACTGCCTAAGGCGGAGATACTGATTGCAGAAACGCCAAAAGTCGATCAGCATACACTTACGCAGGCGCCAAATCTGAAGTGCATTGTCGAGGTTTCAGGCGCATTTCCCGATACAATTGACTACGGTGCCTGTGCAAACGCAGGCATCGAAGTTCTCAGCTGCGCACCTGGCTTTCGTCAATCGGTTGCAGAAATGGGACTTGCATTTGCCCTGTCGGGGGCACGCGGCGTGATGACCGAACACGAGAATTTTCGTGCTGGCACAGAGCACTGGCTTTCAGATAACGCCGAAACCGATTTTACGATCTATGGCGCGCCAATCGGATTTCTCGGATTCGGCCAAATTGCCCAGGAGATAACACGCCTGCTGAAGCCGTTCTCGCCAACAATTGCGGCTTTCGACCCGTGGTTGCCTGCGCCGGTTGCGGATGATTACGGCGTTGAGCTGATGGCGCTCGATGACGTGCTTGTCCGGTCGCGTTGCGTGTTTGTTACAGCCGTGCCAACGGCAGAAAACTACCACCTGCTCAATGAAGAAAAGCTCGCTATGCTTCAAAAGAACGCCCTGTTAATTGTGCTCAGTCGCGCTCATCTGGTCGACTTTGATGCGCTTGAACTGTTGCTCAAAAGTGGCCACATCCGCGCTGCGATTGATGTTTTCCCTTCCGAACCTGTCGCGTCAAATCAGGCAATTCGCAAGATGGACAATGTCATTTTGTCACCCCATAGAGCCGCGGCCGTTCAAGGCGGACGACAGCTAATTGGTGATATGATATTGAGCGATTTGGCCGCTTTGTTTGCCGGACAATCCGTTCGCAGGCTTGGGGTGGCAGACCTCTCACGCATGAGTTTGTTAGCGGGTGTGGGCGATGCAGATTCGGTTGGCGAAATGGCAAGTTCAAGATCCTGAACTGTTTGACCGGCTGCTCTATTGATCGACAGTGTCAAACGCACGTTGATGAAGCCCCTTTTGGATCTCATAGATGGAGATCGGAACATCGGGTTGGGGCTGCGGAATGCGAACCGGGATGTCTTTGAGACGCGGATTCAGTGTCGGACTGCCGCACAACATGCGTGTGTTGTAATCCTCGATACCATCCCACTTTGTCATCGACCCCATGATGGGAAACGCGTCCGCTGCCATCATCTCGTAAAACAGTACCCGGCGGGATCGGTCAGACGTGTTAAGCGCTGAGCCGTGAACAATGCGCCCATGATGGATCGAAATTGAGCCTGCTGGTCCCTTTAACTCAACCGCATCCGTTGGATTGAGCCCGACATCTTCGGGAATGAAGGCGCCAGCGAATACACCATCGACATGATGATCGTAAACAGGCCCCTTGTGGCTTCCCGGATAAACCATCAATGGACCGTTCACGCTTTCCATATCGTCAATAATCACCCCAATCGCCAGGATATCGTCATTGGTGTGGGGATAAAAGGCATAATCCTGATGCCACTCCACGGCTGCGCCATAACCGGCAGATTTCATGTTGAGTTTTGACGTGTGCAGTCTCAAGTCAGGCCCGATCAAATCTCGCGCCGGCGCGAGGATATGATCTGAGATCATGAGTTCTCGCATGAAATCACTGATCTGGTGCGGGAGCTTGATGCGGCGCAACCGCGGGTCATCAGGCGTGTGGCTGTCCTCAAGGTCCAGCCGGTCGTTCGAAGCGGTCATCCCTCGTGCCTCGTCTTCAAACCGTGCGATTTCTGCTTGAATGCCTTGCAGGATTTCTTGAGACAAATGACGCTCAAGAACCAGATAGCCATTGTCCCGATAAGACTGGATATGCTCGACTGTTAGAACTTCCGTCATGGTTTCCTCCCCAAAGATCAATCTGGGAATACTCGCCCCTGTTTGTCAATTCCGGGGTGAGGAAACCTGGCCTCCGACTAGCTGGCTTCTGAAAGGCAGGTCTTGAATGCGGTCGACATCTTGCGGATGAGAGTGAAGTAGAGTTCGGGTCCACTTTCAATCGAAGCGCCCAATGGATCAAGAACACCTGTTTTCGCTTGCGTGCCTTCCGCCACCGTGCCGACGAGTTTCGGCTCGAATTGGGGCTCAGAGAAAACGCATGTCGCGTTTAGTTCCTTGACCTTTGATTGCAATTCGCTGATCCGTTCTGCACCGGGCATGACTTCTGGTGATACCGTGATGGAGCCGATAGCTGATAGGCCGAAACGCTCTTCGAAGTTGTGATACGCATCGTGGAAAACCACAAACCCCTTGTTTTTCACCGGCTCCAGCTCTGTTGACACGTCGCTGATCAAATCATGCAGCTTTGTCATCAGTGATTCAGCATTCGCCTCATATTTGTCCGCATTATCGGGATCGGCTTCAACGAGTGCTTCCTCTATTTCATGTACCAGCACTTTTGCGTTGACCGGATCGAGCCAGACATGGGGATCGAAAGCGCCGTGATCATGGTCGTCATGTGCCTCAGCCGTCTCCTCATGGTCATGATCATCGTGGTCATCATGTGCTTTAGCGTGTTCTTCGTGATCGTGGTCATCATGGTCATCATGCGCTTCAGCCTTTTCGGCATGATCGTGATCGTCATGATCTTCGCCGTCGGCGTGCTCTTCCTCATCATCATGACCATGATCATCAAATGCACCACCCGCACGTATGTCCAATTTCACAAGATCATGGGCATCCAGAAGTTCAACCGATTTGGCCTTGGTAGCGATCGCTTCGAGGGGCTTTTCGAGAAATGCCTCCAGTTCGTGGCCAATCCAAAACACGAGGTTGGCTTCTTCAAGCATCTGCGCCTGGGAAGGTTTGAGCGCGTAGGTGTGGGGTGAACCAGCGCCTTCGACAATCAGAGAGGGTTCGCCCACCCCTTCCATGACCGCCGCTACAAGGGAGTGGACGGGCTTAATGGAGACAACGACGTTGACCTCTGCATTTGCGACAGCTGCGGACGCAGTCAGAAGAGTGGAAGCAAGACAGATGGACTTGATGCGGCGCATGATAAACTCCGTTGGCTCTAGAGTAAGTGATATGTTATTTAGTTACATGATTGCGTAATGGTATAACGTGTGCCATATGCTGTGACAAGGCCCAATTTGATGGTTGGATAGCATGTTACAAAAAAACGAGCCGCTTATCACGTTGGACGGTGCCGGCCTTTACAGGTCGGGTCGATGGTTGGTGCGCAATGTGTCTTTCTCCATCGATGCTGGCGAGATTGTGACCCTGATCGGCCCTAATGGCTCCGGCAAATCGACGACAGCCAAAATGGCATTGGGCATTGAACAATCTGACGAGGGCAGTGTTTCACAGCGCCACGGCCTGCGCGTGTCCTATGTTCCGCAGAAGCTATCGATCGACTGGACGCTGCCATTGACGGTCCAACGCTTCATGCGTCTGACAGGGCAAGTGAGTGCCGGCGCAACGCGAGAAGCCATGTCCGCGACGGGAATCGATCATCTAGCAACAGCGGAAGTTCGAACGCTCTCAGGTGGCGAGTTTCAGCGCGTCATGTTGGCGCGTGCCATCGCACGAAAACCGGATCTGCTGGTGCTTGATGAACCGGTTCAAGGTGTCGACTTCAACGGTGAGATCGCGCTATATGATCTGATCAAGTCCCTCCGCGACAATTTGCATTGCGGCATCTTGCTCATTTCCCATGATCTGCATGTGGTGATGGCGGCCACTGACCGCGTGATTTGTCTCAACGGTCATGTTTGCTGCTCCGGGCCGCCGACCGTCGTTGCGTCCAGCCCGGAATATAAGGCCATATTTGGCACCCGAGCTGCCTCCACCCTTGCCGTTTATGAGCACAATCATGATCACACGCATTTGCCAGACGGGCGGGTGCAACATGGTGATGGCACCATAACTGATCATTGTCATCCCCATGACGGCCACCATCACGACCAAGATGGACATGGAGAACATGGGGCGCACGATGCTTGACGACTTTTTCACGCGCGCAATCGTTGCCGGAGTCGGCGTTGCTCTGGTTGCGGGACCACTGGGCTGCTTTATCGTTTGGCGACGCTTGGCCTATTTTGGCGATACGCTATCGCATGCCGCGCTGCTTGGTGTGGCGTTGGCTTTCCTGTTCGAAGTCAATATCACCTTGGCCGTGTTTGCGGTTTCTGCCTGTGTGTCGATAGCTCTTCTCTTGTTACAGAAGCGGGCGACACTCTCCTCTGACGCGCTATTAGGCTTGCTCGCCCATGCTTCGCTTGCTGTTGGTCTCGTTGTTCTGGCGTTCATAACATGGGTACGGATCGACCTGATGGGTTTTTTGTTTGGCGACATTCTGGCCGTGTCGAAAACCGACATTGCGATCATCTGGTTGGGTGGCGCTATGGTGATCACCATATTGGCAATGATTTGGCGCCCACTGTTTGCAGCAACGGTCAACCGTGAACTTGCCGAAGCAGAAGGGCTGAACCCGGAACGTGTCAATATCATCTTCATGCTGTTGATGGCTGCCGTCATCGCAATCGCCATGAAAATTGTTGGCGTATTGCTCATCACAGCCATGCTTATCATTCCTGCAGCAACGGCGCGGCGATTTGCAACTGGCCCCGAACAAATGGCGGTGCTCGCAGCAGCAATTGGTGCTGCAACTGTTTTTGGCGGTTTGTTCGGATCACTTGAATGGGACACACCAGCGGGACCAAGTATTGTGGTTGCTGCGCTGTGCCTTTTCCTGCTTTCACTGATTCCGGTTTTCTCGCGCGGCCGGAAAGCTCGCGACGAAGCAAATCAACCAAGTGTTCAATCCCAGACTGGAAACCAGCCATGAACCAACACGGACATGACGCGATGGACCTGACAAAGAACCAATCACTGGTCATGGGCGCACTCAGCGCTTCAGATGAACCGCTCAGCGCCTATACGATTCTGGACAAGTTGCGTGAGCATGGTTTCCGCGCGCCATTACAAGTGTACCGCGCGCTTGATAAATTGGTTGAATTCGGTCTGGTCCACCGTCTTGAAAGCCTGAATGCTTTTGTCGCCTGCAGCCATCCTGGTTGCGATGGTCATCAAACAATTGCTTTTATGATCTGCGAAAAATGCGGCCAGGTTGATGAAATAACGGATCCCGCACTGGCACGGCGATTGAAGAAACTCGCCGACGATGCCGCGTTTGCCCTCAACAGCTCGACCATTGAGCTGCGCGGGGTGTGCCAATCCTGCCCGGCGCCTTGAAGGAAGACAAGCCGTGGTGTGAACCGCAGCCAATGGGCGTTAACGCGACCAGTATTCTGGAATAAGATCCAAGACAAACTCACCAGTATATCCAGGATACGCAGCTTTGAGTTGCGCAGCTGCGTCCTCCGGGGTTGCTTCATTCGTCATTGCATCGTCGAGAACCTTCACATAAGCGATTGCCGTATCAAGCTATCCCAGTGTTGTCGAAAGTCCGTGTCCTACCAGAAGCGTTTCAAACCCAGTGTCATTACGCAGGGTTTCAAGTGTTCCGATCCAGTTCTTTCGATCGCTGCCAGCTGCAAAGTAACCACCATTGTGGACCAGGTCCTGGACAATCGCGGCTTTCTGGTTGGGCAGGACAGTGACCAACATATGCAGTGCTTCATTGTCCTTGCAGTGACGGAGTTCGACAGGCACGCCCGACATATGATTGACTTCCGCCTCGGCATCAACGGTACGCGAGCTGATCCGAACATGCCAACTTTTCGTTTAGTTCTTTGAGGCAGTATTCATTTTGTATTCGCGTCTCAATCCTATCGCCGACTTGGATTATCCTTCCCTGCGGCGTACTCCTGAGGTCCGTACGTTTACCGTTCGTTCGGAGGCTCATGTGGCGATTCCCCGTCAATGCACGTCATTGGCGGGGTTTTGTGTTGTGGGACACCAAAGTTTTGAGAGGAAGAACCGGGTTTTGGTTGATTCAGTAGCCAAGGCTCTGTTTCTGCGTCTGCGCGACCTGCCGCACGATTGCACCCAGCTCCATCAGCTGTTTGCTGAGTGGGTTTGTCTTGCGCCAGATCATCCCGATCGTCCGCTTTGGTGTGTTCTTGCTGAAGCGCGATATCGAGACATTAGCACCATTTGTTTCCAGCGGGATCGCCATCTCCGGAATCAGTGTGAGGCCGAGTCCCATATTGACCATCTGAACCAGCGTCGACAGCGATGAGCCCTCCATCCGCAGGCTGGGTGCTGATGGTCTCATTTCACAAAAGGACAGTGCCTGATCTCGAAAGCAATGCCCCTCTTCCAACAGCAGCAGTTTCATTTCCTGCAGCATCGTTGGACTGGGCACTGGCTTATCGGCTTCCTTTTGCGCGCGTACCAACACAAAGTCTTCATCAAACAGTGCAAATTCCAGCAAAGCCGGTTCAGAGATTGGCAGGGCTGCTACGACAAAGTCTAACCGCGACTGAAGCAAATCCTCAACAAGCGTCTTGGTCACTGATTCCCTGGGTAAAAGATCCAGATCCGGAAACCTGTTTGAAATTGCCTGAATTATGGCTGGCAACAAATAGGGGCCAACGGTTGGGATAACACCCATCCGCAGGGTGCCTTTCAGAGGACCGTCTGCTAGTCGGGCCAGTTCGTTTAGCTCTTCTACATCAGTCAGCACCTTCTGGGCTCGCATCAGAAACTGCTCGCCCAATGTGGTCAGCCGAACTTGTCGCGGTGTGCGTTCGACCAAGGGCGCGCCGAGCATTGTCTCGAGTTCCTTGATTTGAATTGATAGCGCAGGCTGCGAGATGGAACAGGCTTCTGCAGCACGGCCAAAGTGCCCTATGCGCGCCAAGGCATCAAAGTAACGGAAATGTTTCAGTGTGAAATTTGTCATTAGAATTATTTATCACAAACTTAAGTATATTCAATTGGAACTAATGGGTTTGATTTGGTAAAATGCTGCCAGATTTTGCCGCACGGCAATAGTGGAACCCTGAGGAGACCCCGCAAATGTACAATAAAGAATCTCATGGACTTGGTGGCTGCCCCGTGAACCACGGCGGCAACACATCGATGGATAAGCCGGTGACCAAGTGGTGGCCGAGCGCGCTGAACCTGGACATTTTGCACCAGCAAGGCGCTCGCACAAATCCGATGGACCCCGACTATGATCATCGCAAATCGGTGAAAGCATTGGATTTCAAAGCCGTAAAAGCTGACGTGAAAGCCCTGATGACCGAAAGCCAGGATTGGTGGCCAGCCGATTGGGGGCACTATGGCGGCCTGATGATCCGGCTCGCTTGGCATTCGGCCGGTTCTTACCGAATGCAGGACGGGCGTGGGGGAGCCGGTTCAGGCAATATTCGTTTTGCACCACTCAATTCCTGGCCTGACAATGCCAGCCTCGACAAAGCGCGTCGCCTGCTTTGGCCGGTCAAAAAGAAATATGGCAATGCATTGTCATGGGCCGACCTGATTATCCTGGCAGGCAATATGGCCTACGAATCCATGGGTCTGAAAACCTTCGGATTTGGCTTTGGTCGTGAAGATATTTGGGGACCGGAAACCGATGTATATTGGGGATCAGAAAATGAATGGTTGGCACCATCCGAAAACCGATATGATAATCTGGAAGAACCATCGACGCTCGAAAACCCACTGGCTGCGGTCCATATGGGTTTGATCTATGTAAATCCCGAGGGCGTGAACGGCAAACCTGATCCAGCCAAGACTGCGCTGCATGTGCGCGAGACATTTGCTCGCATGGCAATGGATGATGAAGAGACAGCAGCACTGACATGTGGTGGTCACACCGTGGGCAAGGCGCATGGCGCCATCGCCGACGACAATATTGGTGCGGAGCCGGAAGGCGCTGGTCTTGAAACCCAGGGCCTGGGTTGGATGAACCCCGATCAAGGTGGCACTGCTTCAAAGACATTCACGTCTGGTATCGAAGGGGCATGGACCAAAGAGCCGACCAAATTCGACATGGGCTATTTCGACTATCTGTTTAACTATGAATGGGAGTTGACCAAATCGCCTGCGGGCGCCTGGCAGTGGGAACCGGTTGATATGCCCGACGACGAAAAACCGGTTGATGCCGGTGATCCCTTAAAGCATCGCAATCCGATGATGACCGACGCCGATATGGCGATGAAGGTCGACCCGATCTACAATGAAATCTGCCAACGTTTCAAAGCAGATCCTGACTATTTTGCCGACACATTCGCGCGTGCCTGGTTCAAACTTACCCACCGGGACATGGGCCCTCGCGCCAACTATCTTGGTCCAGATGTCCCGGCCGAGGACCTGATCTGGCAAGACCCGATACCGGCCGGCAATGCCAAATTCGACGTTGATGCGGTCAAGGCACAGATAGCCGATAGTGGTCTGAGTCCAGCAGAGCTGATTGCCACCGCATGGGACAGCGCACGAACATTCCGCAGTTCTGACAAGCGCGGCGGAGCCAATGGCGCGCGCATTCGCTTGGCACCTCAAAAGGACTGGGCTGGCAATGAACCAGACCGTCTGGCCAAGGTGCTCGGCATTTTGGAGCCGATTGCCGCTAATGCCAGGGCTTCGATTGCGGATGTCATCGTGCTGGGGGGCAATGTCGGACTGGAGCAGGCGATTGCTGCCGGCAGCCACTCAGTCAAAGTTCCCTTCACACCAGGTCGCGGCGATGCAGATGAATCTCAAACGGATGCCGACAGCTTTGACGTGCTCGAGCCTGTCGCAGACGGTTTCAGGAATTGGCAGAAGGAAGCCTATGCTGTTTCAGCCGAGGAGATGATGCTTGATCGTGCACAGCTTCTGGGACTGACGGCAGCCGAATTGACAGTGCTGTTGGGTGGCATGCGTACGCTGGGTACTAACTATGCTGGCAACAAGCACGGCGTGTTCACAGATCGTGAAGGTGCTCTGACAACTGACTTCTTTGTCAATCTGACTGACATGTCCAATAGCTGGCATCCCGCGGAAAATGGCACTTATGAGATTCGGGACAGAAAGAGCGGCAAAGCCAAATGGACTGCAACCAGCGCCGATCTTGTCTTTGGTTCGAACTCGATCCTGCGTGCCTATGCCGAAGTCTATGCACAGGATGACAACAAGGAAAAATTTGTCAGGGACTTTGTTGCTGCCTGGAACAAGGTCATGAATGCGGACCGGTTCGATCTGGCTGCGTAAAACATCCATGCCCGGGCGGCGTATGTCGCCCGGGAACCTTCTTTCCCCGGTTACGCGATCTGCGTCTATTTGCTAGGTCATTTCTTCGCCATATTGTATATGCGCTTGGCATTGCCATTTGAAACCGCGAAGTAGAGGTGACACATGCTGAAAAACATCAACCCGCTTTTGAATGCCGAAGTTCTGCAGGTGCTACGCGCGATGGGGCATGGGGATGATTTGATCATTGCAGATACAAATTTCCCCAGCGAGTCGGTGGCAAAGCAAACCGCCCATGGCCAGCTTTTGCGTATCGACCGGCCTGCCGCTGAAGTGGTCTCGGCGGTCCTTTCAGTTTATCCGCTGGACACATTTGTCGATGATGCAGCAGCCCGTATGGAAGTTGTTGGCGCGCCTGCAGAGATATTGCCTGTGATGGAAGAAGTCCAAGCGGAAGTGGACAATGCCAACCAGGAACCGCTGCCGATGATATCGATAGAACGCTATGCGTTTTATGAGCGGGCCAAAAAAGCCTATGCGGTTATCCAAACCCATGAGCGTCGTTTTTATGGTTGTTTTGCATTCCGCAAGGGTGTGATTCCACCAGAGGGAGAATAAAAGCATGGCTGGCAGCAATCATATCACCGTGCTGGGCATATTTGTGGCTGATACCGCATATCGCGCTGACCGACCTCCCCGTATGGGCGAAACCATTTTGGGCAACTCATTTGCGCTCGGCCCCGGCGGCAAAGGATCCAACCAGGCCGTCGCGATTGGTCGTCTTGGTGGAGATGTTACTTTTCTTTCCCGACTTGGTGATGACAACTTTGCCGATATGGCAGAAAAGACATGGCAGGAAGCGGGCGTTAAAAGCGCCGCCCTGCGCGACAAGGATAGTTACACCGGCGCCGCCTACATCTTTATCGAAGAGAACAGCGGCGATAATGCCATCATCGTCTGTCCCGGTGCTGCAACGAAAATTACACCCTCCGATGTCGATCAAAATGCTGATCTCATCAGGGGATCTGGCGTGTTGATGACCCAGCTTGAGCAGCCAATTGATTCAGCGCAGCGCGCTTTGCAGATCGCTAAAGACGCGGGTGTTACAACAATTCTCAATCCTGCTCCAGCGGCCAAACTCCCTGATGAAATTTTTGCCCTGTGCGATTATATCACGCCCAATGAGACCGAGGCGTCCGAGTTGACGGGCATGAAGGTTGAAACAGTGGTCGATGCGCGCAATGCAGCTGATCTGCTCTTGAACATGGGTGTTGGCACTGTCGTCATGACACTGGGCGCGCAAGGCGCGCTGCTTCATTCACGGCAAAGATCCGAGCACATTGAAGCAGTGAGCGCAGGACCGGTTATCGAGACCACCGGCGCCGGTGACGCTTTCAATGGCGGCTTGGCAACCGGGCTTGCTCAGGGACTGGACCCGATTGAGGCGGTGCGCCTTGGTTGTGCAACGGCCGGCATTTCGGTGACCCGGTCGGGAACTGCTCCGTCAATGCCCACCCTGCAAGAAGTCGAAAAGCTTCTGCGAGGCAGAGCTTAAGCAGCCAAGATTTCATGTTTCAGCGTGTGACACACGCAAACAAGTTTATCGCTAGCCCTTGTCGCTTGACTACCAGTAGTCAGGACTGTTGATGGCCTCGACACAACGCGATGGTCCTTTCAATGCATCAAGTGGTCGTTCGGTCAGCGATTGACCCAACCATCCTTCCGGGTATTGGAGTGTCAAAGGCGCTTTGGCTTCTTTTTCTGTGATCTGACTGAAGCCAAGTTTGGTATAGTATTTGGGGTCGCCATAGGTGATGGCAATATCGACGCCATTACCCCTCAAATTTTCCAGACCGCTACGTATCAGCATCTGTCCTATCCCTTTGCCCTGATGTTTGGTCGCAACCGCGACAGGCGCGAGAAGGAACACTGTGCGGTTGTCTTGGTCATAAATGAGTCTGGTGAAGATGATTGTTCCGGCAATCTCGCTGTCGTGCAAAGCGGAAAGGACCCGCATGTCGGAGCCGTTCAAAGTCGCAAACATGTCCATGGCCAGCTTTCCAATCAGCTGACCCTCATCCTCGCCTTCTGAGTCTGTGAAGGTCGAGATGAACATATCCATGATCTCCTTGGTCCGGTCCTTGTAGCTGGTTGTCAGTTCCATGACATACTCCTGAATAGCAGTGACGTTGCGCTCGATAATCTTTCTGCGGAAATCCGCAGGGTAGCAATCTTGCGTGCGAAATGACAAATTGCCACCGCACCTGAAAGACAGCATATTCAGCAAAATTGATTGAGCTCGACCATGACCGACTACGCTGAAGAACAGTACAGAGATTTCACCGTGGCAAAGCCGCGTCGCAGCGTTGCTGGCATGCTGATTTCCATTACCGCGCTGGCCATCGGGATACTGTTTTTTGTGTCCCTGACATATTTCAAATCGCTCGACAGGGAAGCCGCCAATGTGCGCCTTTCTCTGTACGAGCGATCTCTGGATGACACGTTGGAGCGCTACCAGTATTTTCCCTTCGTGCTATCACAAGATCCGCTTGTACAGAGCGCACTGACTGGCATAGCAGTCGATGAACTCAACCAACGTCTGGCACAATTCGCAGAAAAGTCTGGACTGGAGGCCATTTATTTGATGGATGCAACCGGGTTGGTCTTGAGCGCGTCAAACTTTGACCAACCTCAAACATTCGTCAGCCAGAATTACGGATTTCGTCCCTATTTCAAGCAATCAATCGCTGGCGAAAGGGGCAACTATTTTGGTGTCGGTGCAACAACCGGCAGGCCGGGATACTTTGTCTCCGAGCCTGTAAGAGATGCCAATGGAAGCATTGCAGGTGTCATCGCCATCAAACTTGACGCCAGCGAGCTTCAGCAACGATGGGAAACTGGTGGCGAGAACGTTCTAGCGTCAAATGCAGATGGAATTGTTGTGTTGGCATCAAACCGCAATTGGCTATTTGGGTCTCTGGATCCACTTTCGCCTGACAAGCTCGAAGAGATTGCACGATCGAGGCAATTTGGTTCAGAGTCGGTAACCGCTCTTTCCTGGCAACGCACCGAGCCAGGGTCAGTGCAGCTTGACGACGCGAGTTACATATACTCGCAAGCGGTTGTTGAGCAAATCAATTGGCGTATTCACTATTTATTGAGTGAGGGACGTGCCTATGAGCGCGCTCTGCTGACCACGATTGTTTTTGGCGCAGGCCTTTCGCTGCTGGTGGGTTTCGCGACCTATCTGCGATCAAACCGGATTAAGACAGCACTTGCTACATCGCAATTGGATCGCTCCAAATTGATGGATGCAAACAAGCGATTGGAACAGGCTCATAACGAACTACAGCGGACCAGCAAACTTGCCGCGCTGGGGCAATTATCGGCATCGGTGGTTCATGAACTTGGACAACCCATATCAGCGTTGAGAAACTACTTGGTAGCCGAGGAGCTTGATCCCAACGCAACACCGCATCCCAACCAGACCAAGTTGAACGGGGTCGTAGACCGCATGGAGAGCATTACAAAGCAATTGCGCTTTTTCACTAAGCCGGGCGATCAGGCCATGGGAAGGGTTGAGCTCAACGACGTGATTGAGGACAGTATTGCCCTCATCCAACATGATTTCGATGTTGCGAAGATTGAAATCAAACGTCAAATTGACAAGTCCATAACCGTCCAGGGCAACAGGTTGCGACTGGAACAGGTTTTGGTCAATTTACTCAAAAATGCTCTCCATTCCTTGGTTGAAGCTTCCAACCACCAGCTGTCGATTTCAGTGGATCAATCCGGTGGACGCGTCAGAATCACAGTCGAGGACAACGGCACGGGTTTCGGTGATCAGGATTTATTACAGATGCAGGAACCCTTCCACACAACACGATCTTCCGGCGATGGCATGGGGCTTGGGTTGTCGATTGCGTCAGCGATCATCAAGGAACATGACGGTGTACTATCAGCGCATAACCGGCCCGAAGGAGGTGCAGCTTTTATTATCAGCCTTCCTGTTGCTTCAACACACAATCTGGTGCTCCAGTGAGCAAGGCATATCGAATCCTGATCATTGATGATGACAAAACAATGCGCGATTCACTGACGCATCTTTTGGAGCGAGCGGGGTTTGAAATATTGTGTTTGGGGAAAGCCGAAAACGTCCTGAACCAAATGCAGACCCAAGATACAGATGTGTTACTGTGTGATGTCAAAATGCCTGGAACCAGCGGCATTGATCTACAGGCTCAACTCAAGGGCCAAAGCGATGTACCAATCGTATTGATGTCAGCGCATGGCGATATTGCCATGGCGGTCAATGCCATACAGGAAGGTGCTTACAGTTTTTTGGAGAAACCGTTCGACCCGCGGCGGCTGGTCAAGCTTCTCACCAATGCTGCGCGCATGCGCCGACTGACGCGCAAAACAAGCCGGCTGAAAAACAGACTGGCCGAGCTCTCGGGGTTGGATCGGATATTGATTGGCAACGCGCCAACAATTGAAGCACTTCGAACCGAGATCATAGATCTGAGCACAACAGAAGCAAATGTCATGCTGCTCGGTGAGACTGGTACCGGAAAGGAGCTCGTTGCCCAGGCTCTGCATGATTTGGGACCGCGCTCAGCCGAACCGTTTGTTCCGATCAATTGCGCAGCATGGCCTGTCACCAAGTTCGAAGAAGCCTTGTTTGGAGGTGGAGAAGCAGGCCTTGGCCTATTGACTCAGGCAGAAGGCGGTACACTTTTTCTCGATGAACTGGGCGCGATACCGTCAGAAGTACAGGCAAAGCTGTTGCGGGTTATCGAGACAAAACAATACAACCCCGTCAATTCAACACGCACTGAAGTCGCCGATGTCCGCTTTGTTTCTGCAGGCCAGACCCGGCTAGAGGAAATGGTGAGCAACGGCGAATTCAGGGAAGACCTTTTCTACCGTCTCAACACGATCCTGCTGACAATTCCGCCACTGCGAGAAAGAGGAGACGATATCGCCATGCTGTACGCGCACTATCTGGAGGTTTTCTCCCGCACCTATGAGATCTCCGCTCCCCAACTGACTTCCGCCGATATCACGGTGTTAATGACCTATGATTGGCCTGGGAATGTTAGAGAGCTGCGCAACGTATGTGAGCGCCACGTACTCGCCTCGAGAAGAGGCGCTGGTTCTGTGGAAGGCGCGCTGCACAGTAGTGGTGAGTTAGCAGACACGCCCGAGACACTGCGTGCTGCAGTGGCGGCCTTTGAACGCCAGCTCATTGGCAAAGCGATCGCACAAAGCAATGGTCGCATGGATGAAGCCGCGGCGGCATTGGGCATTGGTCGCCGAACACTCAATGAGAAGATCGTAAAGTTGGGCCTTGACAAGGAATCCTTCCTTAATTCCTGAGCCCTGCGGAAATCCGCAGAGCAAATTTGCGACTCACGCAATTTTCTTCATGGCCACAGCAAAGGCGTGTCATCTAAGACAGGAGCAGGCGCCTTTTAAGCGGCGCATATTGGAGGAACCATCTATGAAAAAATTCACCGCATTGTTGGCTGGTGTCATTATTGCTGCTTCAGCGACAACGGCTCAAGCCCAGGACGCAAAAGACTATGTTCTGAATACCGCTTCAACGGGCGGCACATACCACCCCGTTGGCACAGCCATTTCGACACTGTCGAAAGTCAAATTGCTGCCGAAAGAGAAGTTCAGCTTGACAGCCGTCAACTCGGCAGGTTCTGGCGCCAATGTTCAAGCGCTCGGCTCAGGGACTGCCGACTTTGCCATTTTACAAGGACTGTTTGGCTCCTACGCGGCAACGGGCACTGGCCCGATCACCGAGCCGCAAACAAATCTCCGGTCTGTGACCATGTTGTGGCAAAATGTCGAACAGTTCGTTATTGCTACCGACAAGGTGAAGTCCGGCACAGTCATGGACCTTGCTGAGCTCAAGGGCATGCCCGCAGGAATGGGCCGTCAGAATTCAGGCACCATTGGCTCAAACGCTGTTTTGTTGTCGGGCCTGGGTATCGACATTGATACTGACTATGAGCTTGTCTATGCTGGCTACGGTCCGACAGTTGATGCCATGGCCAATGGTCAAGTTGTCGCTGCAGGAATTCCGTCTGGTCCACCTACCGGCGCAATCACAAAACTGATGGCGTCAAATGAAGGCAAGTTCTCCATCCTGGACGTTACAGAAGAAGAACTCGCGAAAATGGATGGCGGTAGAAATCTCTGGGTGCCCTACACCATTTCGGCAGGTACTTATCCTGGCCAAGCTGAAGACATAAGCACGATTGCGCAGCCAAATTTCCTGGCGGTGAACGCTTCTGTTGATGAAAATCATGTCTACCTTCTGACCAAGACAATGTATGAAAATCTTGGCTTTCTGACGGCGATCCATCCAGCAACAAAAGCCATGGCTGCTGAAAATGCGATGGCTGGCCTCCCAGTACCGCTGCATCCCGGTGCTGCCCGCTACTACAAGGAAGTAGGACTTGAGATTCCTGAGCGTTTGATGGCCCAATAAGACTTTCAAGAAAGAGCAAGGGCGGAGGGAAACCTCCGCCCTCATTATACTAAGCACCAGATTTTAGATCGGTAGCCGGATGACTGATGCAGCTCAAAACGCCGACCAGCCCAAGAATGTAGGTAGAAGCCATTGGCTGACGAATGTCGACCTTGATGGCAACCCGCTGCGTTACTTCGTTATGGGCTTTGCCATCCTGTTTGCTGTCTGGCATATCGCAACAAATATCTATCTGAATGAACCTGGCCTTTGGCAAAATGCTATTCACTTTGCCGGCTTTGCATTTCTGGCTGCGGTTACAATCAGCCCCTTTGGTGATAAAGCAAATACAAAACTGGCGACGCTGATCGACTTCACTTACGGCATCATGATTGCTGCTGCTGCTCTTTGGGTAGCATCTGCTGAAACCGGGCTTTATGAGAGAACGCTGAGCGTCACCGGACAAGCCTGGCAGTTCACTGCCATAGATTGGGCGGCTGGCATACTTCTGTTGATTGCGGCGCTTGATCTGTCGCGCCGAGTTTCGGGCTGGGTGATCCCGATCCTGATTATCACCTCAATGAGCTATATTCTATTTTTGGGCAGCTACTTGCCTGGCGTGTTTCGCGCCGCCAGCCTGCCGCCCAACGACGTGCTCTTTCGGACGCTCTACAATGATGAGGGCATGTTCGGGATCCTTGCCAGCATATCGTCTACCAACATCACCCTGTTTATGATCTTTGGTGGTTTCCTCGTTGCTTCGGGCGCAAGCGATTTTGTCATCGAATTGTCTAAAGTGGTTGCAGGTCGCATTCGCGGTGGCGCCGCTTTTGTGGCGGTGCTTTCTTCTGCGCTCACCGGCACTATCAGCGGATCGGCCATCGCCAACACAGCCTCAACAGGCGTCATTACAATTCCGCTTATGAAGTCCAATGGTTTTCGGCCCAAATTTGCCGCAGGCGTCGAAGCAGCCGCTTCAACAGGTGGCCAATTGATGCCGCCGATCATGGGGGCCGGTGCGTTCGTGATGGCGAGCTATACCTCCATTCCCTATTCAACAATTGTCACCGTGTCGATTATCCCTGCGCTGATCTACTTTATGTCGGTCGCCTTCATCGTTCGGATCGAGGCAGTTAAATACCAGGTCGGTGACGGCGTTGATCTGGTCGTTAATCGCGGCAAACTGATCTCTGGCGGTTTGGCATTTGTTCTACCGCTGGCCGTGATGATCTATCTGTTGATGACTGGCGTTACACCCAGCTATGCAGCGTCCTGGGCGATCGCAGCTCTCATCATCGTATCCTGGTGCACATCACTTGCGTCCAGATTTCTGGGACGGGATAATTTTGAGCCGGTCCGCATGGGCCCTGCAAAAATCTCCGAAGCACTGTTGATCGGTATCAGATCTTCGATTTTGACTGGCATCCTTCTGGTGGCGATCGGTATCATGAACAATGCGATTGTGACCAGCGGTATTGGCAACGGGTTCTCATTGATGATTGCCCAGTGGTCGGGGGGCTCGGTCGTCATTGCAATCCTGCTCATCGGCCTTGCCTCGCTTGTTCTTGGCATGGGGCTTCCCGTGACAGCGGCCTATATCATTCTGGCAATTCTGACGGCGCCAGCTCTGGCTGGCATACTGGCTGATGGTGTGATTATTGATCGCTTGGTCGAGGGCATCAGCGATCCCTCGCAATCTGCGATGTTCATGCTGGTCGATAGCCCGCATGCCGCAAAAGTGGCAACCGGCATGTTGCGCGAAGAGGCCATCGCCTTGATGGCTGCGATGCCGTTCGAACTGGCGGTGACTATCCGGCCTTTGCTGGTTGATCCCACACTACAGGTCACGTTTCTGCTTACCGCGCATTTGATCATTTTCTGGCTCAGCCAAGACAGCAATGTAACACCGCCGGTTTGCCTTGCAGCCTTCACGGCGGCAGGCATTGCAGGATCCAAGCCCATGGCAACTGGTTTTGAATCCTGGAAAATCGCCAAGGGGTTGTACATTGTCCCACTGATGTTTGCGTATACGCCACTTATTTCGGGCAACCTGTTTGAAGTCTTACAGATCGGCTTGTTTGGATTGTTCGGTGTGTACGCAACCAACGCGCTCATTCAACGCTATGCTGAAGGGCCGCTCAATCTGCTCCTGTACGGCATGATTATTGTCGGTGCGCTCGGCGCTTTTTGGCCGCTCAACTGGATGGCCAACATATCTGGCGCAGTGTTAATCACAGCTGCCATAATATTGTCGAAGCGTGGACTGCCAAAACAAAGTGAACTCCAGAATGAGCCGGCACACTGAATCGGTACTAAACTGGCCAACCGATCAATTTCTGGACTTTCACTGGTTGCGTTGCCCCAACTGTTGTCTGTGTTATTCCAACTGGCGTAATTATCGAACGCATGGTCATTGGCAGCATCCATTGTTGGAGTTGGTGCGTATTTGTGTTCATACATATGCACAAGAAAACGCAGTGAAGGTTCATGGGGGAGGCAAGAGTGGCTCAGGCGCTAGTCCTAGAAGAAAAAGGCAAACTATCTTTGCGAGACATCGGCCTGCCCGATGCTCTGGGTGCCGAAGATGTTCGCATCGCCATTGATGTTGTCGGCGTTTGCGGCAGCGACGTCCACTATTATACCCATGGCAAGATCGGTCCCTTTGTGGTCAAGCAACCCATGGTTTTGGGACATGAGGCGTCTGGCCTGGTGACCGAGGTGGGTGCAGCGGTGACCAATTTGGCAGTTGGCGATCGTGTCTGTATGGAACCCGGCATTCCAAATACACGCTCCAAGGCTGCGAAACTTGGTGTCTACAATGTTGACCCATCGGTTCGGTTTTGGGCTACGCCGCCCGTACATGGATGCTTGACACCGTCCGTGATTCATCCCGCCGCCTTCACCTACAAACTGCCTGACAATGTCAGCTTCGCCGAGGGTGCCATGGTGGAACCATTTGCGATCGGAATGCAGGCTGCTGCAAGAGCCCGGATCAAACCGGGCGATGTTGCCCTTGTTACAGGTGCTGGACCCATCGGCATCATGACCGCCCTTGCCGCATTGGCAGGCGGTTGCGCCAAAGTCTATATTGCCGATCTGGTTGAAGAAAAATTGGCGGTCGCCGCGCAGTATGACAATATCGTGCCGGTACTGATACCACGCGACAATCCAGCAGATACACTGCGTGATGTTACGCATGGTTGGGGTGCCGATGTTGTTTTTGAATGTGCAGGGGCAGTTGCTTCAATCCAAACTACGCTTGAGGCTGCTGCACCCGCGGGATGTGTTGTCTGGGTCGGCATGCCGGTTGATACGGTTCCATTTGATCTGGTTCTGGCCCAGTCAAAGGAGCTGCGAATGGAAACCGTGTTTCGCTACGCGAACATGTATGACAGAGCCATCGCACTCATAGGTTCAGGCAAGGTCGATCTCAAGCCGCTGATTTCAGAGACTTTTGCATTCAAGGATAGTGTGGCTGCCTTTGATCGGGCCGTGGAAGCGCGCCCGACAGACGTGAAGATCCAGATCAAGCTGGGTTCAACATAAATATTTCTCAAGGGTTTGTTTTGTCCGCAGTTTGCATCACGTCGAATTTCTGAGGTCTATAACCACTGGTATCTATAAACCCGGTGAGCGGAGGCAGCAAAGCAGCCCGGGTTCGCATTGTGAATATGAACATATGCAATCTCGGGATTTTCGAGGGCTTCTGCAAGTTGTCTAGCCCCCCGATTTCAGTGCCATTAAGTTCGACTCTCTCTAACAGGGTTTCGGGTACAGGCGGACGCATCCTCAGCGCATGGCGTGGACGGACTTTACTAACTTTCGATAACAGCCAGATGGATATGATCTCAGGAAGCATTACCATTTGATGGAATTTCCGTCTGCCTCTCATCGGGACAATACGGCGCTTCAAAAACCGTCAATTCACTCTGAACGTCGCTTTAACGATAAAAATGACGGATCCGACCAAATTTCTCTCATCATCCGACCTGGAAATTTGTCTTAGAGCGAAGAAAATCCAACATGGTCTCGGCACTCGAAACCTGAACAGGAACTCCAGGAGGATTATCGGCGAAACCAGGTTCCACAAACATCTCGACTATTTTGCAATCATCGACAAACATCGAGTAGCGCCAGCTTCTCATGCCCATGCCATTCGAGCTGCGCTTTACAAGCATCCCGATTTTTTCGGAGAAGTCGCCATTGCCGTCTGGCAGCATGACAACCTTGCGAATGTTTTGTGCTTTGGCCCACTGGAACATGACAAAGGCATCATTCACGGAAAGACAGATGACTGCATCGGCGCCAGCTGCGATCAAATCGTCATAGTGTCGCTCGAAACCCGGCAAATGGCTTTCCGAACACGCAGGTGTAAAGGCTCCCGGGACAGCGAATAGTACAACTCTCTTACCCCCAAATATTTCGCTACTCGCTACTTCTTTCCACTCGAACGGGTTCGAGCCTCCCAACTCGTCGTTACGAACGCGCGTGTGAAAAATGGAATCTGGAACCTTTTGTATTGCCATACCAGCTTTAACAACCCGATTGAGCTTCAAATTTGCACCCATATACCCAGACACAAAATACAAAACTCGTCCAGAACAAAATCGTTCGGTGGTCGATCAAGATGATCCAAAAGAGCGACGCCATCCTGTCTTGTTCGTTGGATATTGTCCCCAAATCTATCTGATTAATTGGACCAAGCTTGGAAAAGACTTTGGTTGCGAATGGCGCAAGGTCCGATTTCGGTGGGCAACGCAATCACAGATCAACTCAGGTTAAAAAAAACTCATGCCAAATGTTTCCTTTTGGGCATAAGTGTCTATATTTCCTCACATCAAATATGAATTGCGCAGAAATTCAAACTTGCAAAATATTTGAAAGCAAAGCTGTTCGCCGCTGGTTGGGATACCGCAGCGAACTATAAATAATGTCATTTCTGGGAGGAACATATGACAAAATCTATCGACCGCAGAAAGTTCCTGCGAGGCGGCGCCTTGGCAGCAACAGGTGCTGCTGCAACTTTGGCAACGCCAGCAATCGCAGAGAACCATACAACAACATTCAAAATGCAGGCTTCCTGGGGTGGCGGCATTTTCCTTGAAAATGCTCAGTCTTATGTAGACCGCGTTCATGCCATGGCCGGCGACTCGCTGAAGATCGACCTGCTGCCCGTAGATTCAGTGGTCAAGACAAGTCAAATGCAAGATGCGGTTCACCGCGGCGTTTTGGATGCCTGTCACTACGTCCCGGCATATTGGTACTCAAAATCCAAGACGGCATCGCTCTTTGGCACCGGACCTTGCTTTGGCTGGTCTTCTCAAGAAGTGCTCGGCTGGATCAACTATGGCGGCGGGCAAGAGCTGTTTGATGAATTGATGGCATCATTGGGCTTGAACATCGTGTCTTTCTTCAACTCGCCAATGCCGGCACAGCCGCTTGGATGGTTCAAGGAAGAAATCAAGGATGCATCGCAAATGGACGGACTCAAGTACCGTACCGTTGGCCTTGCTGCCGATGTTCTCCTGGAAATGGGTATGTCAGTCGTTCAACTGCCAGGCGGCGAAATTCAGCCCGCAATGAAATCAGGTCTGATTGACGCTGCAGAATTTAACAACCCGACTTCCGACCGTGACTTTGGTATGCAGGATGTGTCCAAACACTACCACTTGGCTTCATTCCACCAGTCACAGGAATTCTTTGAAATCTCGTTCAACAAGAAAAAGTATGACGCATTGGCTCCAGAGCTTCAGTCCATTCTGAAATATGCATCAGAAGCCGAGAACTCAAACTTCTACTGGAACAATACAAAGCGTTATGCTGACGATCTGACCGTATTGCGTGATGAGCAAGGCGTGAATGTGTATCGCACACCAGACAGCGTCATGTCAGCGCAGCTTGAGGCTTGGGATATCGTTATTGATCGCATTTCAGCAGAAGACGAGTTTTTTGCAAAAGTGATTGAATCACAGAAATCATACGCAAAGAACGTGATGAACTATCTCAATCTCAATCAGCCAAATTACAAATTGGCATATGACCATCACTTCAATAAGGCCTGATCTGGCTATTCAAAATACAAGCCGGGTGTCGCGAGAGCGGCATCCGGTTTGAATGCTACCTGATGGGAGGTTCGGGGTGGATAAGTTTGTCTATGCAATCGAGGGTTTGAACGTTTGGGTTGGCCGCGCCTTCGGCTGGTGCATCATGATACTGACATTTTCAGTGTCCTACGAGGTGTTTGTTCGCTACGTTTTGAACGCGCCAACGGTTTGGGCTTTCGATATGATGGTGCAGATGTATGGCGCCTTGTTCTTGATGGCTGGACCTTATGCGCTGGCACAGGATGCACATGTACGCGGGGATGTCATCTATCGATTGTTCTCAGTGAGAACTCAGGCCCGTATTGATTTCCTGCTCTATCTGGTGTTCTTTTTCCCCGGCATTTTGGCACTGTTCTGGTATGGTTGGGAAATCGCTGCCGATAGCTGGCGCTATCAGGAAGTGAGTTGGAACAGCCCCGCGCGCATTCAAATCTACTTTTTCAAAACATTGATACCATTGGCTGGTTTCCTGCTCATTTTGCAGGGCTTGGCTGAGCTGGTTCGCTGCTGGAAAGCCATGCGAACCGGAGAATGGATGGAACGTCTCGACGATGTGCGAGAAACCGAAGATATGCTGATGCATATGGAAGAACCGCCCATCAAAATCAAAGCACAAGACGAGTGATCTTAGGCACTTCGCTGTAATTTATTGAGAGACGACCATGACAAATCCTGAAGTCGCCATTTTTATGCTCTGCCTGTTTATCGTGCTTGTGCTACTGGGATTCCCAATAGCCTTCACGCTATTGGCCATGGGCGTAGCATTTGGTTATTTCGCCTATTACCAGGGCGGCATCGAAACCTTTGCCGACCTGTTTAACAATAACATTTTCTATCTGCTCAACCAAAACACATACTCCGTTATGGAGAACGACACTTTGGTTGCCATCCCGCTGTTCTTGTTTATGGGCTATGTGGTTGAACGGGCTAACATCGTCGACCGATTGTTCTTTTCGCTGTACATGGCCGCACGCAACCTTCCTGGTTCGCTGGCCATTGCTGCCTTGATCACCTGCGCAGTGTTCTCAACTGCCTCTGGTATTGTTGGCGCTGTGGTTACCCTGATGGGTTTGTTGGCATATCCAGCGATGGCAAATGCGCACTACAACAAGTCATTTGCATCTGGCGTGATCTGTGCAGGCGGCACATTGGGTATTCTCATTCCACCTTCGATCATGCTGATCGTGTATGCGGCAATCGCTGAATTGTCGCCTTTACGGCTTTACGCAGCTGCAGTGTTTCCCGGCATCATGCTCGCGAGCATGTATATCGTCTACGTGATGATACGTGTGAAGATCAGCCCCTCGATCGCGCCAAAGCCCAAGCTTGAGGATGTGCCACCGCCGATTGAAATCTACAAGGATCTGCTGATCTCCTTCGTGCCATTGACTGTCTTGATCATGCTCGTTCTTGGTTCAATTCTGGGCGGTTTGGCGACGCCCGCGGAGGCTGCAGCCATGGGTGCCTTGGGCGGCTTGGTGCTGGCCATTCTGTATCGATCATTGACCTGGCGCAAAGTTCAGGAGAGTGTTTTCCTGACTGCCAAGGCAACCGCGATGGTTTGTTGGCTTTTTGTGGGATCATGGACATTTGCGTCTGTGTTCTCCTATCTCGGCGGTCACGACATTATCGCCGACTGGTTTGGCCATCTTGATCTGGAGCCCTGGCAGTTCCTGGTTCTGGCCCAACTGATCATCTTCCTGCTCGGATGGCCATTGGAATGGTCAGAGATCCTAATCATTTTCGTTCCGATCTTCCTGCCTTTGCTCGACAATTACGGGATCAATCCCTACTTTTTCGCGATGCTTGTAGCATTGAACCTGCAAACCTCATTCCTGACTCCACCTATGGCCATGTCGGCATATTATTTGAAGGGGGTTTTGAAGAAACAGATTGAGTTGATCGAGATATTCAAAGGGATATTGCCCTATCTCGCCATTGTCATATTTGCGATGGTGTTGATGTACCAGTTCCCGGACATTGCCCTTTGGTTCCCAGACTATCTGTTTGGCGAATATGTACCGTAAGGCGATTTCAACAGATGCATAACGCACTTTCTGCATTTGATGCGGTGTCAAAAATCAAGGAAGGCAGCTTGTCCTCCGTTGAACTGGTGAAGGCATGCCTGGCAAAAATCAACGAGTCCGACAACCAGATCAAGGCGTGGACCCATATCGACTCCGATGCAGCCATACAACAGGCAAAAGCTTTGGATGACATCAGGCGGCGAGGCTACGCCACCGGGCCCCTGCATGGTGTTCCTGTAGGGTTAAAGGATATTGTCGATACAATGGACATGCCCACCGAGAATGGCAGCAGTATTTTCAAAGGCCGGCAGCCAGAGTCAGATGCCGCGCTGGTTGAGCGTCTGAAGGAGGCCGGTGCGGTTATCATGGGAAAGACCGTGACCACCGAAATGGCGTTCATGCATCCCTCAAAGACCCACAATCCGCACAATTTGGCACACACGCCGGGTGGATCCTCCAGCGGGTCTGCAGCCGCGGTCGCGTCGTTTCAGGTTCCGCTTGCCGTGGGAACACAGACCAATGGTTCGGTCATTCGCCCAGCCAGCTATTGCGGGACCTACGGATTCAAGCCGACGCGCGGATCTATTTCTCGTCGCGGCGTCCTGCAAACTTCAAAGAGCCTCGATCAAGTAGGCGTTTTCGCGCGTACAATGCAAGATGCGGCACTCTTGAGCGATGTTCTGGTTTCTTATGATCCGGCAGATGCGCTAAGTTTTGCCAGACCGCGCTGCAGTTCACTGGATGGATATGGTACGGAGGTACCAGTTGAACCTGACCTGGTTTGGCTGGACATGCCCTATTTTAACAGGATTGCCGATGATGCCCGCGAAGGTTTTGACGAATTGGTTGGTGCACTGGAGGGGCATATTGAGCGCGTTCCTGCGCCTGACAGTTTTTTCAATCTCGTGGAATCACAGCGCATCATCCATCAATATGAATATGTTCATCATCTCGATGAGGTTATCAGCACTCGATTTGATGACTTGAGCGATACGTTGCAGGCCATCGTCAGGACAGGCCAATCCATATCAGATGACCACTATGCTGAGGCAATCGGCTACATGGATGCTGCCGTCGACTTTTTTGATACATTCTTTCATGATTATGATGCGGTGGTTGCACCATCCGCAGCGGGCCAGGCTCCCTTGATGGAGGCCGGTACAGGCGACCCGATTTTCAGCACAATCTGGAACCTGTGCGGTCTGCCATGCCTGACATTGCCATTGATGCTTGGTGCAGACGAATTGCCAATTGGTGTACAATTGATTGGTGCAGGCGAGCGGGACGATCGATTGTTTCGTACAGCGCACTGGATGGAAGAAACGCTGCTCGCGTAATGCGATTGGAAGGGAGAATACAATGCCGAGACATTATGCAATTATCGCAGGCTTTATCGGCCTGGGTCTGTTTTTGACTTTCGTCATCGGATTAACGGCAAGTATAGCAACCGGTTTTGCAGGCTTTTCGGGTGCGTTGCCCGTTATTATCATCGTCGCGATTGTTGGTATGATGGCGCTGTATGATTTCTGGGACGAAACCATCCGCAAGAAGCCTGACTAATGGCGCAGAAACCCACTCTCTGGATCACAAGACGCCTGTCCGATGCAACTTTGGAGCGCGCGCACCGCGACTACGACGTCATCATTGATATGAATGATGGTCTGCATACTGCTCAGGAGATCATCAACATGAGCGCCAGCGTTGACGCGATCTTGCCGTGTCATTCGGAGATTTTTAATGCACAAGTCGCTGCGCAACTCGATCCACGCATCAAGATCATAGCAAACCACTCCGTGGGTGTAGATCACTGTGATCTGCCAGCTTTGCGAGATCGCGGCATAGTTGTGACCAACACGCCCGATGTGTTGTCCGATGCGACTGCTGAAATTGCGATGTTGCTGCTGCTTGGCGCGGCCCGCCGTGCCATCGAGGGCGACAGAATTGTGCGGACCGGCGCGTGGGATTTCTGGAGTCCAGCGTTCATGGTTGGCAAGCAGATTTCCGGAGCGCGATTGGGCATAATTGGCATGGGTCGCGTGGGCCAGGTTATGGCGAAGCGGGCACGCGGATTTGATATGCAGGTACACTACTACAACCGTAAAAGGCTCGCACCAGATCTTGAATTTGGTGCGCAGTATCATAGCTCAATCGATAGTTTGTTGCCGAAGTGCGATGTTCTCTCGCTACACTGCCCCGCAACACCTGAAACAAAGGGCATGATGAGTGCAGAGCGTTTCGCGCTGATGCCCGATGGTTCAATTATCGTAAACACCGCGCGCGGCGCTTTAGTCGACGAAGCCGCTCTTATTGGCGCGATCAAAAGTGGCAAACTGGCTGCGGCCGGCTTGGACTGCTTCGTCAACGAGCCAGGCGGCAATCCAGAATTTGCGGAATTCGATAATATTTTCATGCTGCCTCATATCGGAAGCGCAACGGGCAAAACCCGTGATGCCATGGGCTTTCGTGCACTGGACAATTTGGATGCTTTTTTTGCCGGCGAGACGCCGGGCGATCAACTCTAAATAAATAACTGGAACAATAAATGGCGAAAGTAGCTTTCATCGGACTTGGCTATTTGCCTTCAAGAAGCACAAAACAATGGCGCTGGACTGCCACGCACAGCCCTGATCGACCAAAATTATGGCGATGTTAAAAAGATGAGTGGCAACCGTTGGGACACGTCATCTCTGCTGGCGAGGCTCAACAAGCTTTCTGAGAAGTAAAGTGGGGCTGGGATTGGATGGGTGCTGGTAGACTAATTCGAACCAGTAACTGTCTGCTGCTGGATGCCGGAAACTTCGCCGAATAAAGTCAGCCACACTCTTTAAAAACGGGAATAGGTTTGGGTCTTAGACGCAACCGGCCCCGTATTGCATATCGTTGTGATTTTTAGTTCACTTCATTCTGACCAATTGGTGTTTGCCATACATGGCTACACCTATTCCTGCCCTTCGAATTCTCTGAGGAAGTTTATTTGAGCCAAATACATAAAGATCTCGTTGATGCAACTTGGCACAATAAGCCAAATGGTGTGCGCTGGACCAATGATGCATTGCAATTTGAGACCGGTCCTAAAACAGATTTTTGGCAAAGTACATGGTACGGATTTCATCGTGACAACGGACACTTTCTGGGTATTGACGCACCTTCAGATTTTTCAGCAACATTGTCGTTCGAAGGGCGATTTGAAGAACTCTACGATCAAGCAGGCATTATGCTTAGAGTCGACGCCCTCAATTGGATAAAAGCCGGAATAGAATTTTCTGATGGTGTCACCAACTTCTCAACCGTTGTGACCAGAGACGGCAAATCGGACTGGTCGGTTGTTTCCTCCCCAGGTCTAGCAGGCGCACAACAGATTCGGCTCACACGGATCAGGGACTCAGTCTTGGTACACTTCTTCGCACCGGGTGAAGATTGGCAACTGATGCGGCTGAGTGCTTTTAACGACGACGCAGCCAAAGTCGGGCCAATGGCATGTTCACCGGAACGATCGGGCCTGGTGGTTTCGATTTCTCAATTTGATATCAGGCCACCAGCCAAGAACCCGCTTCACGGATAGAATCTTTTCAGACTATTTGACCGAGGCACATCCTGTTGCAGCCGCTGCTCTCATGCTTCAGGCACAACGATTGCACGCACTTCGCCCTCAGGAGCCGGCGACGCGATTGCATCGGCAGCTTCGTGAATGGAGATCGTACGGGTCACGAGTGGATCAATCGAAATTTTCCCGTCTGCAATCAGGCGAGCCGCCCGCTCATGGGTAAACGGATTGACGAAGCTGAAGTGAAGTTGAATTTCGCGGAACAGCAGATCGAAGGGTTGTATCTGAACCGGCTGGCCACTAGGCAAGACGCCCAGCACGACGATGCGCCCACCTGTTCTTGTGAGACGCTGTGTCATCTCGACCGTTGCCACGACGCCAGCGCATTCAACCACCAGATCAGCGCCTTTGGGCCATTGCTTGAGCGCTTCGGCCTCAGAGCCCGCAGACCGATGCGCGCCCAACTTCAGACCCAATTTCTGTTTGTCAGCATTTCGGGTCAATAGCATCACTTCGCTGCCCGCAAGATGAGCAAGTTGGACCGCCAATAATCCGATAACCCCTCCGCCAATGATCAACACACGTTCACCTGGCTTTGCTGCACCCATGTCCATCCCATGCAAAGTGCAAGCCAATGGCTCACAAAAAGCACCATGTAGCGCATCAAGCATTTTGGGAAGTTCATGCGCTCGCATAGCTGGAAATGCGCAGAATTCCGCGAATCCGCCATCTCGCCCAATTCCAGAAGCGACATTGTTGCTACACAAGTTGACCCTACCACTGCGGCATTGGTCGCAACTGCCGCACCAGTGGTTGGGATCACACGTTACTCGCGTTCCGGGCTGCAATGCGGTTCCGTTTCCATCAATCACGATTCCGGAGAACTCATGCCCAAGTGTTGTACCAGGGACGCATGGAAACTCGCCTTTGAATAGATGCCTGTCGGTACCGCAAATTCCCGCAGCCTCGATTTTGATCAAGATGTCCCCAGGCCCCGGTTCGGGCATGGGCACTTCAACAGTTTGAATATCTCCAACGGCCTGTAGACGGGTGGCAAGCATGGTTATCCTTTCCTGTTTCAGAACTTAACTCAAAGGATTATGCGGTGTGGATATTATCGATGCATTCAATCGCCGCAGCAGCTTCTGATTTGTTCAAATGTCCAATTTTCAAGTCGATCCGCCATGTTTCGCCGCCCCTGAGTTCAACGACTTGTCCCTTTGCCTTTTCAGCAGCGTATCCCTCAACCTCAGAGGTTGATGGAAATGCAATGCCAAGGCCATCCTGATCGGGTGTTCGGCAAACCCAACGCATACATATCGGGGCCTGAGACGGATGATAGGATACATAATCCGCAGTGCCGTCAGGGTGTTTTTGAAGCGCATAAGCAATACCGTTGTCATCGGCCTGCATGTCAATTGTAAAGACGATCTCCGGATCGAACGCGAGCTCTGGCTTGAGTATGTGATGCAAACTCGGATCGACAGCAAGTGCCGCAATATAGTCACTGTATCCCGGCTTTGGGGTTATGTGGGACGGTATCGTTTGACGTACACGAACAGAATTTGCAGTCGCTTTAGCTGAATAATGAAGTTCGCCGTAATCAACCGGCTTGAAATTCACATGGGCTAGATACATCAGATCCATCGATGTCATTTTCAAATTATCGACGTGAACCGATACATCCAACAACGTTGTTTGTTCGGTCATGCAAATTGATGTGCGGGCGCGATAATTTGTGGCAAACGCGACCGTATAGTGAAATGAGCCACAGATCGTCACTTCCTGCGATGCGGGGTCCAACTCCAACCATGCCTGTTGAAACGGTGCGTTTGGCAGTTCGCCATGCAGTGGGTGCTGGTCAGTTGGGCCAGGTGCGCCCATCGCCGTCAACCCGCAATGAATTAGAAACCCGCCATATGTTTTAAGATAATCTGTGGTTTCGACAGGTTCCTCGAACATAGATTTCATTGTGAGGTCGCGACCATCGAACTTTGCCCGCCAAATTTGTTGACCCTTAAATGGCAACACTACTATTTCTCCACGCGCATTCTTTACACGCAGAGCCTCGATTCCTGAATCGTATCGAAATGTAAAAATCGATATAGCGCCCATCGTGCACAGCAACCGTTCTTTATCCTCAAAATTGGACTTGGTCAGCTCTATGCGTATGGACATGCTCGGCTCTCAATCAACTAGCGGATCCGGAAGCCGGTGACTTCATCAAAAACAAATAGAACATCGCTGGGTAAAACGACGCCAATTTTTTCACCTTGCCTGCCACGAAAATCCTTTGATGCTTTAACGGCAATCTGATCATCGCCCCAATCAACAGTTACCAGGGTGTGGTCGCCGATCAATTCTGTTGTGTAGATCGTACCATTTAGTGTTTTGCTAGATACAGGCGCTATCGAGCAATCCTCCGGTCTAACACCCAAAATCCCTTTTTCCACCTTGCCTGTAACAGGGGTTTTTACCTTCGAACCATTGGTCAGGAAGTCCTTACCATCCAGACTGCCACGGATAACATTCATGGGTGGCGATCCGATGAACTGGGCCACGAACAAATTGGCAGGATTATTGTAGATTTCCTCGGGTGCAGCCAATTGTTGCAACACTCCCTTTTCAAGGATGGCGACGCGATCTGCCAGCGTCATTGCCTCGATCTGATCGTGCGTCACATAGATCGTGGTGATGCCCAGTGTTTCCTGCATGTGCTTGAGTTCGGCACGCATGTGTCCGCGTAGTTTCGCATCAAGATTCGACAATGGCTCGTCCATCAGGAATACCGATGGCCGCCGGATAATGGCGCGAGCCAAAGCTACGCGTTGTTTCTGGCCACCGGACAGCTCACGCGGGAAACGTTCAAGCAGGTTTTCGAGTTGGACTTGTTTGGCGGCATCCAAAATCGCGCTGTCCAAAACATCCTTTTCAACTTTTCGGACTTTGAGTGGAAACCCAATATTCTCACTCACTGTCTTGTGCGGGTAAAGTGCATAGGACTGAAACACCATCGAGATGTCACGGTATTTTGGTAAAATGTCAGTGACATTCCGGTCAGCAATATAAACTTGTCCACCCGATGGGGTTTCCAATCCTGACAGGATACGAAGGGCCGTTGTTTTGCCTGACCCAGATGCTCCGAGCAACACAAGAAACTCGCCAGGTTCGACCTCAAGATTGAACTCCTCCAAGACCTTCACACTGCCGAAACTCTTCTGGACTCGGTCAAATTTGACCGAAGCCTGCTGTTGGTCGTCCGCCATAACCTACCCTTTCATCGCGCCCTGAAGCACGCCTCTGGAAATGAACTTCGTCAGCAAAATCGCCATAATAATCACGGGAATAATCATTACGACGATCACCGCACACATTTCCCACCAAAATACGCCCTTCTCTCCGGCATTCTTGGCTGCGACCATGATCGGCATGGTTTGCACTTTGACGGTCGCGATAAACACTGCAAACAGATACTCATTCCAGTTAAGCACCAATATCAGCAACGTCGTCGCTGCGAGGCCCGGCCGCGTAAGTGGAAGCACAATGTCCCAGAAAATTCCAAGCCTTGTTGCGCCATCCAACTGAGCCGATTCTTCCAACTCGATGGGCAAATTGACAAAGAAATCGTGCATTAGCCAAACCACAATCGGAAGATTGGCCACCGCATACAGGATGATCAATGCCAGATGCGTGTCCAGCAGTCCCACGGCTTGGAACATCACGTAGACCGGAATAACCACAACAATAGGCGGGAGTATTCGTTGCGAAATGATCCAGAATAATATGTCGTTGTTTCTAAGAGCCATTTTGAAATGACGGCCCACTGAACGGACCAGAAAATAGAACAGCGCCAGCGCGACAACACAAGAAAGCCACCATGGAACACCGGCATAGGTTGTCACTACAATCACAAGAATTGTCAGCGCAACAAATACCAGGATGTTGCCAAATTTGGGCCGGTACTGAATGCGCGCCAGCGCGTAAGCCGCCATTGAGCCCACGGCGACACACAAAGCCGTTGCTGCAATACTGATAACAACCGAATTGGTGAACGCCAGATAGATTTTGCATATCTGAGGTTCCAGTGGCGTAATTGTCACTATCGGTGACGCCACAAACGCAACCGAATTGTGCACCAACAGATAAAGCTGCCTGAGTATCGCGGAAAAATCGCAAAATCGATCAATGTTAAACTGGGCGCGCCACGCATCCAGATTGGGCTGAAAGTCGACGAACGGGATATAGAACGGGCCCTGGTTCACCGCTGCCGCATCCTTGAAGGAGGTAATGATAACCCAGTAAATCGGGAACAACACGAAGACCGACCATATTGCCAGAAATGAATAGGCAACAACTTTGGCGACCGGTGACATCTTGCCTATTGCTGGCGGCTCAAAAAGCCGCTCCATCATACTGCGTTCGCTCTTTTCAAATTTGAAACTTGCGTCGCTCATGCTTTAGCTCTCCGAAGCTGACCCAACACAACATAGTTGAAGAATGATGCGCAAACGATGACAGTCAGGATGAGCAGAAGGTACGCAATAGCCGCTGAAGTACCCATGTCGTTTGCTCGCCATACATAGAGCGAATGCAGCGTCATCGATTCCGTGGACGATCCCGGACCGCCTCCCGTCATGATGTTGGGCAGGTCGACAATCTTGAAACCTTCAATCGCGCGTATCAGCAGAACAGTAACCGCGACTGGCACAATCTGAGGCCACGTAATCTCTCTAAAAATTTGTATGCTTGACGCGCCATCGACTTGCGCCGCTTCAACATGATCTCTCGGCACATTTTCGAGCGCAGCCAGCATGCAGATAAAAATGAAGGGTATCCATTGCCATGAATCACCAATCATCATGACAAAGCGAGCAGACCAGGGATCTGCCGACCATACCCAATTTTGAAGTCCAATCGACTGAAGCAGCGGCTCAAATGGTCCCTTGGTTACGTCGGCAACCATCTTCATCGCATATCCAACGCCAAGCGGCGTAACCATAAGCGGAATGAAGAAAATCACGCGAAAGAAGTTCTTACCGCTAATCGGTTGGGAGCAAAGAAACGCCAATCCTGTACCGATCACAAACTGTATGGCGCAACCAACAATCACGTAAAATAAGGTCGTGTAAAGCGTGCCAATCGAATTGCCCGATAGAAATGACGCTACCAAAATCCAAGCCAGAAAGATGGCCATTGCCGCCGAAACCGTTCGGCCAAGCATACCAACCCAAGTTGATGTCTTCCTCGACCGCCACAGCCAGAGGACTATACTGACGGCGACAACGGCAAAGATGATCCATGCCAGTATGCTAACTGGCTCTAGGCGACCCAGAAAATGGACCTGGTCGTTACCAAAGAATTGTTTTGAGAAATTGCGAAATCCGACAAAGCGGAATTTTAGTCCATCACCCGTGAACCGGACGCGGCTCAGCGCAAACATCATTGAGTAAAATGTCGGGAAAATTGCAAATATGAGAATGAGGGTAACCGCTGGCGCAATGAAGAATGTGCCTGAATGGCGGTCAACCCATTCACTCCAGCTCTCCCGTTGAGAGCCCCCAGCCAAAGTTTCCCCTGGCTGGGTCGTGTCTATGGTTTCTGAAATCAGCCTGTCCTCAGTTGCCTGAACCCAAAGCTAAGGCTTGCGCCTCAATTTGCTCATCGCGACCGAAGTCTTCAGTGATTTCTTCCCAGCCGTCCTCAATGCTCTGCAAAGCTTCCTCGACTGTGACTTCACCAGCTAGATAACGGGCAAGTTGGGTATCAAGTACAACTCCTGTGTAATTCGCCGCTCCTGGAATCTTCATGTCAGATGCCATGTTGAGGTTATTGAGCGCCGCGTTGATCGCACCGATATAGTTTTCGGCAAGCTCTGGAGGCATACCAGCTTCAATAAACAGATCCGGGCTAGAAAGCTGTGACAGGCGATATGGGTTGTATCCGGTTGCACCGATGGTCACGTCAACACCCGATTGCGCTGCCTGGTTCATGTAGGAAAGGAACGCATAAGCGGCTTTCTTTTTCTCCTCGCTGGCATTCTTGTTGATAGCGCCTGCCCAACCGCCAAATGCAGCAAACGGCGCGTAGTTGATGCCATCGACTGAGTAAGGAGCGTTCTCTTTGGTCACTGGAACAAGTTCGCCGGTTTCACGGTCAAGAACTTCACGGGAGCCTACGGCTGCCACAGCATAGATCAAACCCTTAACGGCAGTCGCATCGTCATCCAATTGCAACGGGCCTGGATCGCCCCATTCTACAAGCAGACCACAACGACCGTCTTTAAAAATGGCGCGGGTATCCCCGATGTCCATGTTGAGCTCTTCAGGCGGGCCGTATTTGCCAGTCTCCTTGTAAAGCTCAAAAGCCTTTTTCCAGCCTGCATTGTTCATAATTGGCTTCATTGTTGAGTTGTCAAAATGGAAACCTTGCGCGGTGCCCATTGTCTGAACAATAGGGGCTGCAAATGTTTGGACTGCGAAATAGGATTGTGCATTACGTTTCTTGAATATGCATGATCCAAAATCACCTTCGCCATCGCCATTCATGTCTTGTCCATGAATCTTGGATGCAATGTCCAAGTAGTCTTCCCATGTTTTGGGTGGCTCCAAGCCGGCGCCCTCAAGTACGTCCTTCCGATAATAGACCATCTGAAAGTCACCATCGACCATCAACAGCTTTGTCTTGCCACCGACTTTTTGGCCAAACTCGCGGAAATATGGTGCGATATCATCGAGATCAATTTTGTCGTCTGCCGCGACATAGGGATCGAGATCTTCAAGCAGGCCAGCCGCATCAAGTTCCACGCCCCAACCAGCAGCGAAGACGCCCACATCAATTGAGTTGGTGCCTGTGGACCAATCTTGTTGGATCTTGGGAAAAATTTCAGCAAATGGAACTTCGGTAACAACGATTTTGCCGCCGGTTGCTTCCTCGAATTCTACACCGCGTTCAGCCAGTCGGCCCGCGATAACGTAGCCAGGGCGCGTCAGAATATTAACGGTCACTCCATCAAATTCGCCTGCCGTTACGAACGATGCTGTCCCGGTCAGCGTGCTTGCGCACACCGCGAGACCAATTAGACTCTTGTGAATTTTCATACTTCAGTTCCTCCTACTGATTACTTTTGCAAGGAACCTCACAGCTCCATGCTGACCTTACGTTAGTGGGCAAAGTTTCAGAACGCCACAAAAATTACGTTCTGAGAAATCGGATGTTCCTGCTCCCCCAACATCTCGGGCAATAAAGGTAAGTCGATCAATCTGGTTATTGCAAGCCCTTAGTTGAAGTTGGGATTGTCCATCATTTCGAGCTTGCCATCCCGCTCAAGAAAGAGCTTCCGCATACCTTGCGTCAATATCTGGCCGTAGTCGTGACCTGCAGAAACACTGCAGAACCAGCTGAAGACCAGCGAGGTCGAGCCGCAGTTGATAGAGCGATGCGCCCAGTCAGGTGGAATGTAAGCAACGGTATTCTCACGCATCTCAATAGTCTCACTGCGGCCCTGGCGATCCTCCAGCAAAAGCAGTCCTTCGCCTTGCAAAGTGCAATATGCCTCGCTTTTGGTGCGGTCCTTATGGAAATGGCCGCGCGTCATATAGTATTCATCGCCGACTTTTCCTGGCTGCATGGTGGTGGTGCCGAAAAACAGATCACTACCCGGTTTCTTGAATTCAATAACTTCGTAGACGAGAGGATCGTTCCCTTCTCGAACAGCGCGATCCCATGCAATTTCGTCTGAGAATATTCCTTCCAATTCACTCAGATGCTTGGAGTACCGACCAGTTTCAGGACTGACCGAACCACTCTCGGAATCGATTTTGACTTGGGTTGGATTCAATTCAAACATGGCAGTTACTCCGCGATAATGTGTGGCCGCAAAGCGTAAAAAGACGCTGTTGCTCAATTCATAAACGATCAGTCCTGTTTTTTAAATCCAATGAAGTGAGATCGGTTCAAAGGCGCTTTTGGGCGAACGCATCGGCAGATTGATTTTCCTCCTTCCAAGAGCTACTTCTTGTTCAAACGCAAAGTCGGAGTTTTCCGGCGCCGAAGATGTAGGTTCAACATGATTGCAACGCAGAATAATGCGCTGAAAATCGGCGTTCTGGGTTGCGGCCCTATTGCCCAAGCTGGCCATTTTGAAAGCGTGAAAAAAGCTCACAACACCGAATTGTTTGCGATCTGCGATCTGGCCGAGGATTTGCTAGAGCGTTTTGGCATCGCCTATGATGTTGCGCGACGCTACACGAACTATGATCTCATGCTGGCAGATCCAGATGTCGAGGCGATCATTATCGCTACAGCCGATGTATTTCATGTTCCAGCTGCGTTGGCCGCGCTAGCGGCAGGCAAGCATGTGTTGTGCGAAAAACCGCTCGGCGTTTCTCTTGAAGAAGTGGAGGTGCTTGAAACTACAGTGCAAAAATCCGGTTGTTTACTCCAAGTTGGACACATGAAGCGCTTCGATCCCGGCATTGAAAGCGCGAAGAATTTTGTGACCGAGGAAATGGGTGAGATGCTGGCGTTTAAAGGCTGGTATTGTGATTCAACGCACCGATATGCGACGACCGACGCGGTGCAGCCTCAGATCATAACAAGTCGGGCGGCACGCAAACCGAGGAAAGATCCCAAGCAGGATCTCAAGCAGTATTATATGCTAGCCCACGGATGTCATCTGGTCGATACAGCGCGCTATTTGTGCGGGTCGATCAAGGGGGTTCACGCACGACACTTGCATCGGTTCGGCGCCCATAGCTGGTTTGTCGATGTTGAGTTCGAAAATGGAGCGTTGGGACATCTTGATCTAACGGTAGCAGTTAGAATGGATTGGCATGAAGGCTTCCAGATCTATGGCGAGAATGGAAGTGTGTTGGCCAAGACATTTAATCCCTGGCTCTTTCGCTCCAGCGAAGTAGATATTTTTCGCGAAGCAACGGAAAGCACCACACGTATTTTGGGTGCGGATGCGCATTTCTATCGTCGGCAGTTAGAGAGTTTTGCCGAAGCTGTGTTGAACAGCAAGCCAATTGAGGGCGCTACGGTGGAAGATGGGGTAGCATCCGTTCGGGCGATGCTGGCAATTGCAGAATCCGCGCGTACGGGGCGCGAGGTCAATCTCGATGACGTGTCGGGCGCGATATGATGCAGATCGGCGTGTTTGCGAAGACCTTTCCGGGCAAGCAACCCGCAAAAGTCCTGGCTGCTAGCAAGGCCGCAGGTTTCAGTGCGGCCCAATACAATATGTCCTGTTCGGGCTTGGCATCGTTACCGTCTTCGATTCCGAGCCAAGCCGCACAAGAAATTAAAGATGCAGCCACTTCCCACGCTGTGCAAATTGCTGCCATCTCCGCTACCTACAATATGACCGATCCGGATATGGATCGCCGAAAATCTGGGCGTCTTGCATTCAAAGCAATCGCTGAAAGAGCTGTGCAGATGGGTACCAACCTGCTTACTGTTTGTTCAGGCAGTTTGGATCCGATTGATCAATGGCGGCCGCATCCCCATAATGATGACCCTGAAACATGGTTGGAAATGTGCCGCGAATTCGAGTTGATCCTAAGCCACGCCGCGGCGCATGATTTGTTTGTTGGAGTAGAGCCGGAACACGCCAATGTTGTCAGTTCCGCAAAAAAGGCTAAGCGTCTTCTAAATGAGTTTTCCGGTAGCAACATTCGCATCGTTTTCGACCCGGCCAATATTCTGGTTGGCATTCCGTCCGATCGGCAGCACAAAATTGTTGACGAAGCGCTCGACACCCTGGGTTCCGAAATTGTGCTTGCACATGCGAAAGACGTAACAACGAACGGTGAATTTGTTCGAGCAGGTGCAGGAATAATCGATTGGCAGCATGTTCTGGCAGGTCTATCGCAGCTTGGATTTGACGGGCCCGTGATTGCCCATGGAATCTCTGCAAGCGATGCACCGCTTGTTGCCGCTTTCCTGAAGCAGCAAATTGAAAACCAATAGCGTGGCAGACCGAGATTTATTCATCAAGGACGGTCTACGACTTTCCTTAGTAAGCAAAGGCTCGGGACGTCCCTTTGTGTTTCAACATGGACTTTGTGGATCAGCTGGCCAAACGACCGATGTGTTTCCTGACGACATCAATTGGAGATGTCAAACATTGGAGTGTCGTGGACATGGCGCCTCTGAATGTGGAGAATTCGCCGCTCTTTCAATCGAGAATTTTACAAATGACCTCGCCGACTTCATTGACAGCCTCAATACTGGTCCGATTGTCATTGGCGGCATTTCGATGGGAGCTGCCATTTCGCTTCGGTTAGCGGTTAAGCATCCAAATTTGGTCGCTGGTCTTGTGCTTGCTCGCCCCGCTTGGACTAGCCATTCAGCACCTGAAAACCTTGCCCCCAATCGAGAAGTTGCCCGATTTCTCGAGCAATATGAGCCTGGTGAAGCAAAATCGCGTTTTGAGCAGTCGCCCACAGCGATCCGGCTTAAGCGCGATGCCCCAGACAATTTGAAATCACTATTGAGTTTTTTTAGTCGAACGCCGATTGACGAGACCAGGGCTCTACTTTCTGCAATTGCCGCTGACGGGCCAGGAGTTGGCGTCGAGGAAATCTCACGACTACGTCTTCGCTCGCTTATCATTGGCACTGCGCAAGATGCAGTTCATCCTTTGTCGCTAGCAAAAGAATTGGCAGAATTAATTCCTGAAGCGCATTTGATGGAGATCACGTCGAAAGCTAGAAGTCCACGACAATATCAGGCAGAGTTTCGATCTGCTTTGCGATACTTTCTTAAGGGGTTTGAATAATGCCGGACGCAGGACGTATTGTATCTGAGTTGCCGGGCGATCGGTTGCTTGCAGAGTTTTCTCTCTGGTCGGCCGACTTGGTTCGGATCGCTGATGATATCGCGCGGGTGGACGAGTTTGTTGACATCTACCATGCCGATGTTGCTGACGGACAGTTCTCTCCTGCGCTTCTTCTGTTTCCTGATTTGATAGCGCAAGTAAGACCGCTGACAGAGAAACCTATTCATGTCCATCTTATGGTCACCGATGGGGTGCTGCTTGACCAAATTGATCAGTTCGCTGACGCAGGTGCTGATATCATTTCAATTCATGCAGAAAATGCAAACCTGGACTCGAGACTGGAACGCATTAACTTGAGGGGCATTGCAGCTGGCGTCGTCATGCAACTTCACTCACCAGTTGAGGCCGCAAGTGATTGGTTGGATCGGATTGAGATCCTGACCTTGTTGGGTACCAAGATGGGAATCAAGGGTGTCGGGCTTGATCCTGATGCGGAAGCTCGGCTCTCAAAAGCGCGTAAAATGATTGATCATCACACAGGCGGGAAGCGCATCCTGCTGGCCGCAGATGGCGGGATCCGGGAACATACGGTTCCTGGCTTACGCCGCTCCGGTGCTGACACAATCGTTATGGGATCATTGGCTTTTGGTGCCGAAGATCTGACGGCTCGGATGCGCTGGGTTCACAGTCTCAAGACATCAGGCTGACATGACCGCAAAAAAGCCTCTCGCAATTGCTATTGATTTGGGCGGAACGCAGATTCGCGCTGCATTGTTTGCAGCGGAAAGAATGCTTAGTCGGGCGGCCCTGCCAACTGACGTATCAGGCGGTCCGGTGGCAATTCTTGATCAGATGCATGCATTGATTACCCAAGTATGCGAGGGCACTAATATTGGCGATGTTGTCGGTGTTGGACTTTCGACTGCCGGACCTGTGAATACCGAAACAGGTGTATTTTTGGATATTCCGACGCTTCCCGGTTTCGAGTCTTATCCAGTCCGATCAGAATTGACAGAGCGCATCGGCCTGCCCGTCCACATAGAGAACGATGCGATCGCAGCGGCGCTAGGTGAGTGGCGACACGGCGCCGGTCGAGGAGTTCAGAACCTGGTTTACATAACAGTCAGTACAGGCATTGGTGGTGGTGTCGTCATGGATGGGCGATTGATCCATGGAAGAATGGGAATGGCGGGCCATGTCGGACATATGAATTTGGCGCTGCAAGGGCCCCTATGCAGTTGTGGTGCAACAGGATGCTTTGAGGCATTTGCGTCCGGTACTGCACTTGCAAAACGGGCCGACCTCGCCTGCCGCACCGAAAAAATGGGCCATTTGGCCAAGGTTAGGAAAACAGGCGGTGTCACTGCAATAGACGTCTTTGATGGAGCGCGTGCAGGTGACCGACAGTGCATATCACTTGTCGACGAAGAGGCAATGTATTTGGGCCAAGGGATCACCTCGCTCATTCACATATTTAGTCCAGAGCGCATTATTATGGGAGGAGGCATGTCGCATGCATTTGATATGCTTCAACACGGCATTCAAGCAGTAATCCAGGCTCAAGCAATGGAGCCGTTTAGAGATGTTCCAGTAGTGTGTTCGGCACTGGGTGAGAACTCCGGACTGGTTGGTGCTGCAACCATGGTATTGGAGCCGACAAGCTCACGGTAAGTTTCGGTTATGCGACCCAGCCCCAGAATTGAAATCCAAATCTGGACGTGTATCTTACTCCAAGATGGAAATTGATGATGAGATGTCTAGGGCAAGGCCTATTGTCTGCCTTTACACTCTTGGAGTGGTGCAATGGATGATTCAAAGTTTGGAAGCGAAGATAGCAGAGGCTATTGGGCGCCCAATGAGCGGATCAGCTATGGTCCGGCTTTCGCTTGGCCACCGCAGCCAAAGGCTTTTCTCAAATGGTTTTTCGGTTTCCCCGGCTATCTTTTTCCCTGGAATGTGCCCTACGCATTGGCTGCTATCGCGATTTGGTATTTCCTCACGCCACCCATCGAAACTTTTGAAACCTTGTCCCTGTCTTGGGTCGGATTGATCTTGCTACGTAACTTTGTATTGGCGGTGTGCGTCTATGGAGCGTGGCATTTATGGTTATATGTCTGGCGTAAGCAGAACACGGATTTCAAATATAATCGCGCCTGGCCAAGTGAGGATTCCTCCGCGTTCACTTTCAACAATCAGACCTATGACAACATGTTTTGGACATTGGCCAGCGGTGTTCCCATATGGACAGGTTATGAGGTTTTGATGTTGTGGTCCTATGCCAACGGCTATGCACCGATGATCAGCCCTTTGGACAACCCTATGGCATTTGTGGCATTATTTTTTATTGTACCATTTGTGCATGAGGTCGGTTTCTACTTTGCCCACAGGTCTCTGCACTGGCCGCCCCTATATCGGATTGCACACAAGCTTCATCATCGGAATATAAACCCCGGCCCGTGGTCGGGACTATCGATGCACCCAATTGAGCACTTGATCTATTTTTCTTCCATATTGATTTTTTTCATTGTCCCGGCTCACCCCATCCACATGATCAATTTGGCATCTCGGTTGGGCGTTGCACCGGCTCAAGGACACACCGGCTTCGAACGTATTGTTGTCGGGGATGAGAAATCTGTAGATGCGTCTTACTATGCCCACTATTTGCACCATCGGTATTTTGAGGTGAACTATGCCGACGGTATGGTTCCCTTGGACAAATGGTTTGGATCCTTTCATGACGGATCGCCGGAAGCCGATGCCGCTATGAAGGCCCGGCGCCTGAAACGCGGCGTTTGAGCCGGTCACCAGAACCAAGAACCGCCATCATCAATATTTAACAATCAAGGGTCGATGAAATGGAAAAGCGCCGCGTAGGACGGACAGAACTAATGATCGACACGCTCGGATTGGGCTGTGCGCCGCTGGGCGGAAATTTTGCCGAACTTGACTACGGCCAGGCAGCAGAACTCATCGCCTGCGCAAAAGCCGCTGGTATTGGCTATTTTGACACAGCTCCCTGGTATGGGTTTGGTCGCTCGGAACGTGTAGTCGGCGATCTGTTGCGCGGCACGGACTATGTCTTGTCCGACAAAGTCGGAAGGCTCTTGAAACCGGGGCCCGTTGAAAATCCAAATGAAATGGGCATGTGGGAGCCACTGCCCTTCCACGTTGTCTATGACTACCGTTATGACGGAATCATGCGCGCCTTTGAAGACAGCCTGCAACGGCTAGGTTTGGACCGGATAGATATTCTTTTGGCACATGATATTGGCGCCTTCCAGCACGGTGATGAAAACGCCCGCCACTTCAAAGATCTGGCCGACGGTGGTTACCGCGCCATGGATGAGCTGCGTTCGTCCGGTCAGGTCAAAGCCATTGGGCTTGGGGTCAACGAAAACCAGGTCTGTATAGATGCGCTGGGTATTGGCAATTGGGATGCGTTCTTGCTGGCCGGACGCTACACATTGCTGGAGCAAACGCCATTGAATGATCTATTCCCGGCATGCCAGGCGGCAGGCACCTCAATCATCTGCGGTGGGCCTTTCAATTCGGGAATTTTGGTTGGTCGCGAGATGTGGAACTATGCCAGGGCTCCAAGTGACGTCGTGGATAAAGTAAGGAAACTAGGCGCAGTTGCCGATGAGTATTCGGTACCCTTGCCAGCAGCAGCGTTGCAGTTCCCGCTCGCCAATGATCTGATTTCATCTGTGATACCGGGTCCGCGCGATGCTGGCGAGTTGGAGCAAATCATTGAGTGGGCCAATGTTTTGATTCCGGACGAATTTTGGGCAAAACTCAAATCAGACAATCTGTTGGAGAACGATGCTCCAATTCCCTTACGGAATTGAACAAATCTGGGTCTACCTACGCTTCTTCTTGAATCTAAGAATTCTTAATCTCACTCAATTTGGGCGTTCCGCCCGTTGCTGTCGGTGAGCTCAAACATGCTGCTGCGAGATCGTTGCCTAGACTGACGCTCTCTGAGGGAGACCAGTTTTCATGAATGCCGTGCAGTACTCCCGCAGCAAAAGCATCGCCTGCTCCAACAGCACTGACGATATCAGACTTGGCGATCTGTGGCACTTGTGTCCAAATCTCTTCTCGGTGGGATTTCCAGAGCGACAATTGTGGCGTGTGCATAATGCACCCTTTTCTCACACCGCCATCGAGCAATAAATCGGCCGCGCGAGACATGTTGGATTGATCAGTCTCACCATCAATATCGATACCAGTTGCGCGACTAGCCTCCACCTCATTTAGCAGAAGCCAGTCAATCTCCGGCAATGTTGCGAAAACAGTATTCTGATAGGTTTCTGTATTCGATGAAACCAAGTCGACACAGGTTATCATGCCCGCTTCTCGCGCATTTCTCAGTACCTGAGCCGCGCCGGTACTCCCGTCTGGTCTGACCAAGTCCAGCATCGGCAATAGGTTCAGATAGCCCAAATAATACAATCGAAACGATTGTGCAGTGGTGCCATCAATCGTTACCGCATCTGTCCCCAGACGTTCGTTTACGCCAGGACAGTAAAAAAATGTACGGCTGTCGCCTGCCACGTTCATTACATGGGTGTGGGCGGTGCTGACTCCATCTATCCGTGTGAGCCCATCAAGAGGCAGATCGGCGTTGCGGCAAATGCGAATAGCGGTTTCCCCATGTTCGTCATCGCCGAGCAGGCCCAATGGGAAAATGGGATAATGCACATGCAGCGCTGCGAGATTGAGTGCAACATTAGCAGCGCCGCCACCGATACCGACACTTTCATGAGAAATAACAACAAGGTCCGACTTGTCTGGCCAAGCAGGTATGTCATGCACGATGTCTACAATCCAGTTGCCCGCAGTCACAATTCCCGATCGTTGATCCATCAGGTCAACTCGTTCCACAACAATCGGTAAGCCGGCTCATCTTCTACGATTTGACTGAACCTGCCGAGCGGCTCAAGGAAATAGTTGTCGGTTAAATCATCATTGCACTGGCTCACCTCTGCCGCAAATACGGGCGCGCCTTCACCCCAAAAGCGATGTTGAACGCCGCGCGGTACCGTTATGCTTTGCCCCGCATTAAGTCGATGAACCTGACCAAAAAGGGGTGCCTCTGCCCCGTCAATCCGAACAATGGTCTCATCCAAATCCCGAACATTACCCTGCTTGGTGAATTCAATGCACAATGTTCCACCACCACGCACCATAATGTCTTCAAGTTTTTCTTTGTGCGCATGGAATGGAGTCTCTTGGTCTACACCTACAAACAGTAATTTTTCCGCATAGGGGCGTTCATTCTTCCCCCGAGTTCCATTCCGTGCGCAGAACAAGGTCAAACCACGCTTTTCAAAGTTTCCGTCGCCAAAATCCGTCACATCCCAGCCGAGCTGGCGCTCTCGAAGCCAGGCGCTGTGCTTTGCATTGGCATTGTGATCTGTCAGGGTCCAGCTGGCCCAAGCTGGCAAGGCCCAGCGATACTCGTTAAGCGTTGATTCGGCAGCCCGAAGTGTTTTGTTGATTTGTGACCTCTTCATTTTGCATATTCCACTTTTTTGACTTGACCGGTTTTCCCCGACGCAAGTGCAGCCGTTAAAATGGCGTGGTGATCGCGCGCTTCGTCTGGCGTGGCACAATGGAAACCACGCGCATCGCCGCCTGCCAATTCATCCAGGAAGGCTGCCCACATCTGCTGGATCGCATCGGCAAAACCAAACTCAAAAATGCCACCTGTAATAGCTGGAAACAGGGATTGATACCCAAGGTCTTCGACCTGCCATGTCTGCGAACCTCCCGATTCATAGCGCATAAACTGCCATTGCCGTGGATTCTTGGTGGTGAAGAAAGCGGATCCTTTCATGCCTAGCACTCTGATAGACCAAGTGTTTGATTCACCCGGTGCGATCCGCCATGTTTTCAGGACCAGCGGGAAATCTTGCCCATCAGCCTTCACACGCCCAGTTACTGTCGCATTGTCCCATGTCTCGCATGGAACCTGATTACCCTTCTCATCCGGTCTTGTTTTTACCCGATTGACCAAAGAAGCGTGCACTGTCTCCGGTCGCCACCCCATTCTCAAGGGTACGTGGCACACATGCATGCCTAAATCGCCCATGCATCCATATTCGCCATTAACATCGACCATCCGCTTCCAGTTGATCACTTTGTCGGGGTTGATATCAGAGGAATGAAGGAACGCGGATTCCACCTCCAATATACTGCCCGCGGCACCTGACTTCACAAAATCAATGACCTTCTGAGCTCCTGGGAAGAATGGCATTTCGGAAGAACACCGGACCAGAATATCAGGACGATCGGCGACAGATTTGTCAATTACCGCGTTTTGCTCGGCGTTCATGCCAAAGGGCTTCTCACCTAACAGGTGTTTGCCAGCGGCAAGAATGGGTGGGTAAAAGTCCGCATGAAGATTATGGGGCACCGCACAATAGATCGCGTCGATGTCAGGATTTGCCAACATCTCTCTATAGTCCGTTGTCGTCTGGGTCACTGTCTGCAGATGGGTGGTGAACCAACTCATGAGTGCCTCGTCCTTGTCGCAGACGCCAACGATTTCGGGACGGGCCCGGCTGTCGGTCAAATGCAACCAGCGGGCTGCCGCCGAGGCAAATTCACGCCCCATCAAACCGCAACCGATAATACCAAAACGAATAGTTTTCATATGTCAGCTCACCATGGCCAGCGCATCTTCAACGGAAGCTTCCTCATGCACAATCGCCATCAGTGCGCATGTCATAGCGGCTGGTTTGGAATGGTGAATTACGTTGCGTCCGTAAACAATTCCTCGAGCACCTTGGAGCATCAACTCTTTTGTCCGGGTCAGTATCTCTTGGTCTGAAACTTTACCTCCGCCGCGCACCAATACTGGAATATCTTGGGCAATTTCGATGACCTTGTGATACTGCGAAACATCGGTGCAGGGGTCGGCTTTGATGATGTCGGCACCAAGTTCGACAGCCTGGCGAACCAAGGGAAGAATTTTTTCCAAATCGCCATCGACCATGTAACCACCTTTGGCATTGTCCTGCATCACCAGAGGTTCAACCATCAGCGGCATGGACGCCAAATCGCACTGATGTTTCAAGCCATTAATGTTTCGGATGCATTGACGATATACTTCAGGTTCATTTGGCAGACTCAGAAGATTGACGACGACGCATGCTGCATCGAGGCGCACAGCTTGTGCGACCGGTTCGTCAATCACTTCAGAAAACAGCGCTTCTGGCAAAGGTGTACCATACACGTTGGCGATATCGGTCCGTAAGACAAGCGCCGGACGATCCTTGCCTTTGCGGGCTTGTAATAGTGGCGCTGTGCCAGGTGGAAGCTGGATCGCATCAGGTGCGGCATTGGCAACAATATCTACCGCGTTGGACATGTTCTCGATGCCACCGAGAAACGATTTTTCGTTGAACATGCCATGGTCAATCGCCACATCGAAACAATTGCCAGATTTGCCAAAAAGGCGATTCATCCGAGCCAATTTCATCATCTACTCCCAACTGACGTTCTCGATATCAAACGCCCTTTCATTTACTTAGAAGCTTGGCTTGGGGGTGCCAACCAAAATGTTCAAACGCATCAACAGTCTGGATTAGCGAAAATCGGTACTAGAATCCCATCTGCAGCTTACCAAGCTCCGTCAGGTCATCCAGCGTTGCACGGCCTGCAAAGTCGACTTCATAATTTTCGGCAGCAAAATCAGGGGCACTTTCACCGGCAAGAAACTTGGCAGACTGTTTGCGAACATAGGCCTCATTTTTTGAGCACTTCGGTGAGGCGCCGATATAGATTACATTGGCATAATCACTTCCTGTGTGTTCCTCAGCAACTGAGTGGATAATATCCGGATGCCACCAAACAGTGTCGCCCGGAAAAACAGTTGGGATAGAAACAAGTCCTTCCAACAAATCTGAATGCCACTTTGGATCGGCAGACAAGGCACGACCGGGGGTGGCGTCGCACAAATCATTGTCTGCAATATCGTCCTGTAGCGCTCGCAACAGCATGTAACCAATACTGTGAGCGTCTGGAATGAGACTCAGCGTGCCATCATCCGGGCCTTGAGTTGTCAGGCAAGTCCACCCTTGAAAAGTCCGGAACATTGAGCATACCGCTGGCGAGGAGAATTCTCGTGTCTGTGTTCGAAAGGTAGCCTTCCATGGGTCATAGTCTTGCCAATTTCCTTCAAAAATCGAACCATAAATTCTCTGGTAGGCGGGATCGACCCATCTTTCGTAAGAGCCAGAATCCATATGTGGGGAAAGACCCAAGGTCGTATCGCCTGGTTCTCGACGTCTGGTTCGATCAGCATAGGCATAATCCTGGTTCGGATCGAACTCATCGCCCATCGGGCCCCTGACATCCCACAAGCTGTTTAGAAATTTTTTGGTCAGCGCCATCGATTCTGCCTGGCGCGCCATCACCTGCGGCTTGGACCAGTACAATCCGAATATCTGTGGCGTGCCCGCCTTCAATGCGCTGAAGTACTTGTCCAGCCCAGCTTTTTCCTTTGATTTTGTTAGATAGTCATTGCTTGAAATATACTCTCCCAGTTCGGCGTTCCAATCTTCCGCCTGTGATCTGGGGAATACGCCGCGCACAATGACTGCGCCTGCTTCTTTGACAGCCTCAACCAAGCTTTCTGAAACTGAACCAGCCTGCAGATCGCTGAATTTGACCTCTGGAATGTTGGGGCGACCGTTGTCAGCGTTCTCACGAATGGCGTCAACATTTTTCATGACCTGGTCGCGAATGGCGTGGAAAGAAGAGTTCACATCTTGCTTGGCGCGCAAGTGCTTTTTTGTCATTTGGATATAGGCGCTAATGAAATCATCCATGAACTTCTCCCATTTTCTGGTTCTCTCAAACCTTCAACACCCGTTATCTGCAAATAGTTGAATGACTCAACCTGGCTAGTGGCTGCAACACTCTCAAGTCATCTCGTTAGTAAAACACAAAGCATGTTTGGAGGACCAGACAAATCTCAATGAGAAACCTCGCTGAGGACGCTACCCCACCAATTAATGCCAATCCTTGATTGCCACTGAGCGTGTAAGCGTCCTCGAAACAAGATTCTCGCCACATTATATCAATTTGCCACAGACCAACTGGGCAACCATCGAGGATCGGTCAGCGCCACCGGCCTGAAGCTTGAGCGTCTTGGCTTGTATGGGTTCTGGTCGATTGTTGGAGCCAAACGTCAAGACATCGGCTCAGCGCGTTAAATACCCACCGTCAATTACCAAAACTTCACCGGTGACATAAGCCGACGCAGGAGAGCATAAATAAATTGCAGCTGCGCCAATGTCCTCGGGCGTGCCAACTTTCGGCATCGGTGTCATACTTTTCCAGATCGGCGCCCATTCGGGATTTTCGTACCCACCAGCGGTCATATCGGTCTGGATGTATCCTGGTGCAATAGCGTTTACCCGAATGTTCTCATTGGCATATTCGCTTGCCAGGCTTTTGGTCAACATATGCACTGCCGCCTTGGATGCGTTGTAGGCGACCTGATGCTGTGGGATGTTTGATATATAGCCAGAGATCGACCCGATGTTCAGGATCACGCCGCTTTGCTGTTTGCGCATCTGTATCAGCCCTGCGCGACAAGCCCTAAAAACGCTATCAAGATTGATGTCCATAATTTGACGGTAGTTTTCGTCGGAAAAACTCTCGGTTTCACCATGTCGTGCGATCCCAGCGTTATTTACAAGAACATCCAATTTTCCCACCAATTCCAATGCCTCAGCGATTAATCTGTCTGGCCCCTCGACTTCGCGAATGTCGTTTTGCAAGTAGTCGACCTTGTGACCGGAACCGCGAAGTCGTTCGATGACATCGGGCTTCGGTGTTTTGGACGATAGAACAACATGCGCGCCTGCTTCGGCAAGTGCCTCGACGATCCCAAGTCCGATGCCCCGTGTACCGCCTGTCACCAACGCAGTTTGCCCGTCCAAGCGAAATTTTTTCATGATCATCGACTTGCTCCTCTAACTCCAGTTGCTGGGCACATATACCCGTAAATATGGTCCTGGCGCTCTATGTGGCATCGCTCAACCGATCAAGCCCGAGGATGAAATCAGCACAACGGTCGCCCAGCATCATGGCTGGGGCGTTGGTGTTTCCTGCATTGATATTGGGCACGGCCGACATGTCACAAACCCGCAGATTGCCAACGCCACGCACGCGCATCTTTGCATCGAGCACGGCGTTTCGATCGCCGTCGCGGCCCATGCGCGCCGTACCGGCGGGATGATAGTTTGTTTTAACGAATCGACGACAATGATCGGCCATCGTTTCGTCACTCGGGTCCGGTCCTGCCGGTGCAATGATTTTTTCAATCCGTTTGCCCAATTGCCCGGATTCCAGAACTTCGCGAAAAAACCTCTGTCCTGCAACCATCGTTTGCATGTCATCAGGGTGCAGCAACAGATTGGGAGACACCAACGGCCTTTCGTCCGGATCATCCGAGCGCAACTCTACAGAACCACGAGACTTTGGTTTAACCAGAACAGTTGTTATGGTCACGCCGTACGTATCGTCGAACACAGCCTGTAGATCCCGATCAAGATACACGATTGGCACGCAAAAAGCTTGAATTGAAGGCGGCGCCGTTCGGTCGACGGGATTGATGAAGGCACCTGCTTCAAATCCGGCTGATGTGATGGGTCCACTGCCAAACAATTTGAACTGAAGTCCGTTTTTCAGCATTCGCCAACCAACGCCCTGCTTGTAATAACCGTATCGCCCGTTTGCGAGGGAAATGACCGGGACCTCAGGATGATCTATCAAATTTTGACCGACACCGGGCAGGTCAACAATTGTTTGCAAACCCTTGGAAGCCAAATGCTCTGCAGGTCCCAATCCCGACAACATCAGCAGCTTGGGTGTTATCAAGGCGCCGGCAGAAAGCACAATATCGGATTTAGAATGAGCCGTGTATTCACGTCCTGACGCATCTTTGTAGGTGACGCCCGTTGCATTTCCTTCGGTAATCTCGATACGTCGCACCGTTGCGCGCAGTTTCACCGTTAGTCTCGGATCATTCTTGAGCGGCTCGACATAAGCATAGGCCGCACTGCTACGTTTTCCACTTCGGTTGGTGAACTGGTAAAACCCGACACCACGTTGTGCGTTGCCGTTGAAATCGTGATTGAAAGGCTCGCCCAATTCCTGAACGCTCTGAACGAACCAACGCGAAACGTCGTCAATGTGACCCGGGTCCGACACTTTCAAAGGGCCCTCTGCGCCGTGCAGGTCGTTCTGCAACCGATTATTGCCCTCGATGCGCTTGAAATGGTGCAGAACCGCCGACCAATCCCAGGGCGCTCCATCGTTGTCGCCATGCAGGATTTCATCCCATTCATCGTAATCAGCAGGCCTGCCGCGCATGTAGACCTGTGCGTTTACCGACGATCCACCACCAAGAACATTTCCTTGCGGTATATCGTGCACACGTCCGCCAAGATGTTGCTGCGGCACGGTGTGATGATAGGTCATGTACTTGCTGTCGTCGATCAACTTGAAAATGCCCGGTGGCATGTCCAGCAACGGATGATGATGGGAAAAACCCGCCTCGAGCACCAGAACACGCCGGTCACCGTCTGTGACAAGTCGCGCGGCAGCTACACATCCTGATGACCCGCCGCCAATCACTATATGATCGTATTCTTCCACCACCGTCACTCTCAAATTCTAGTGTCTTCGTTGCTTAGAGAACCAGATTTCCAAGTTAAGTTTCCTGGTGAACCCGCGAGAAGCCGATACTGCAAGCGAAACAACGTTTCGAAGGTTTCGGCGACGCTCGCGCCGTTTAAGTATCGCCCCTGTCAGTACTTCCACAATCGCACAAGGACGGGCGTTACCTGGCGCGCCGCTCTTTAGCATCTGCAATCGAAAAGCCGGTATAGTTGACACTTTTCAGTTCCGTGTATTCATGTAATCCACCAATCCCTAGTTCACGACCAATGCCCGAGCAACCAAACCCACCCCGCGAAACCGCCGGGTGCTCCGCCAATATACCTTCGCCAGTGGAAGTGGCGTAGACAGCACCAGCGCGGATGCGATTGGCTACTCGCATTGCCTTGGCCGGGTCCGAAGACATGACCGTCGATGCCAAGCCGAAAGCTGTAGAGTTTGCCTCGAGCACTGCTTCTTCCTCATTCGAGAACGAGCGCACCGAGAGAACCGGGCCAAAGACCTCCTTTTGCCAAACGTCTGCATCGCGCGGCACGTTGGTCAGCACCGTCGGCTGAATGAAATAGCCGCCCGCAGTTCCAACAGTGGCAGCATCTGGAACGCCGCCACCCGTAAGAATCTCGACTCCCGCGGCTTTGGCTTCATCTAGAAACTCCAAAATTTTCTTATGTTGCGATTCGCATACCACAGGCTGGACCACGTCCGTCATTCCTGTCTCCCAGGCTCTGTCACCGCGGTCTTTCTCCGTAATCGGGTCATTACAGAATGGGATCTTCTCGAGCTCTTCCTTCAACTTGTTCAGCAGCGGAGACTTCAGGCCGTCCTGAACTACGAGCCGTGTATGGGCCGTACAGATCTGCCCGCCGTTGGTTAGGAATCCCTTCATAGTCGTCTCAACAGCTCGGTCGAGATCCGTATCATCAAATACCACCAATGCCGACTTGCCTCCGAGCTCCAGCGCGACCTGAGAGAGTTTGGAAGCGCAGGCTTCCATAACCTTACTACCCGTCAATGACGAGCCAGTGAAGGAGATCATAGAGACAGAGGGAGAGGCTGCCAGAGCAGCACCTGCTTCGCGGTCGCCTGTTACGACACTGAAGACACCGGCAGGGATACCGGCATCCTGCGCCAGCTTACCGATGAACATGCAGGAAAGCCCAGCGATCTCGGAGGGCTTCAGGATGGCACAGTTGCCGGCGACCAAGGCTGGCGCGACTTTGCGGAATGCTACATTCAAAGGGTAGTTCCAAGCGGAAATCAGACCAATGACGCCAATAGGATCGCGTCTGTAGACCACATCCCACTCTGAGGGCGGCACTCCGCCCTCTCCGCCGCCACCAGTGACAGGCGCATCCTGCTCGGAGTCTAGCGCCTTGCCGAGCGAACACCAGTATTTGCCCTCACCTGCGGCACCGCTGAGGGCCATCGCTGCTTGGCGGAAGGGCTTGCCAACATCCGCAGCCTCGATCTCGGCGAGCATCTCAACGTTGTCCTTGATACCCTGCGCCATCTTGGCAACAATCTCCGCTCGCTCGACGGCGGCCATCTCTGCCCACGCGCCTCGCTCCCATGCTGCTTCTGCCGCCGCAATGGCGGCTTGGACATCGTTGGCTTTGCCCCTGGGGAACTCGTGCAAAAGTTCACCTGTTGCGGGGTAGTAGGTTGGAATTTTCTCTCCGTCGATTGGATCGACGAACTGTCCGCCAATGAAAAGCTTATTAAAACACTCTGCATTGAGATGGGACTGGACTTTGGCTACGGACTTCGTGCTTGATTTTTTTTGCATTTTGCCCCTCGGACCTCGGATTGAGAAATTGCAATATTCATAAACATAGCAATAACAAATCGTGTCATCTGTCTGACGTCAACTCGTATCTATTTGATTGTTTAGCGCTGCAGGACTAATTCTAACGCGTCTCTGTTTGCTGTTGATGGTGTGAACCCAAGCTGAGCAGTGTACACAGCCAGCGCCTAATGGACAGATTTGGCTAATTGCTTAAGGGAGGGATTTTAGCTCATCACTGCTGATCAAGGAGCAAATGATGAGACGAAAGAACGAGCGCTTTACCGATGAAGCAGATCGGGTCGTAAAGGACATCAAGCGCCAGATCCGGCGGCGTTTCTCCGCAGAAGAAAAGATAGGAATTGTCCTTGCAGGACTTTGCGCCCGAAGTTTACTTTAATACCTATGGTTCTGAGGTCTACTTCGGGCGTTTTACAAGAGCATGATAGCTTGATCGAGTATTCTTCACGCTCAAATTTTATGGCATAAACTTGAGTACGTTTGGGAGTATCAGACAACCTTGTCATATGGTTTTTGCGTAATGGTCTTAGGAGTGATCGGTTTTCAGATTGCCCTGATCCTCGGCGCCCCATGGGGCAGGATAACACAAGGAGGGCAGACCGAAGGTCCCTTGCCACGGTTCGGTCGGTTTGTGGCGGCAGCTTCCATTGCAATTTTGGTTGGAATGGCGCTAGCAATTCTATCCGCGGACGGTCGGTGGCCGGGTTGGCCCTCATGGACGGGATGGGCTGCTGTCGCGGTAAATGCCTTGAGTATGGCACTGAATTGGATTACGCCGTCGGCCGCAGAACGCAAGCTCTGGGGACCGATCATGACGGTCATGTTTATCCTGGCCTTCGCGGTAGTGCGGTTCTGAACGTGAGCGGGGCCCGGTTGGTTTTGATAGGGTCTTTGTCAGCAATTGTCCGCCAAGCGACACCAAATTACGACATTCGTAAGCAATGCAACAACGGTCACTTTAGGCTTGGAGCTTAGGTCCGTCGCTCACTGGTCCAAAGT
>CAJHZC010000223.1_pt1 | contig 58785 bp, 60 predicted proteins | sample 9198911 | NCBI WGS metagenome assembly CAJHZC01 (sample SAMEA7708336, study PRJEB35096) | sediment metagenome | biome: marine neritic benthic zone biome [ENVO:01000025]; feature: sediment [ENVO:00002007]; material: shallow marine sediment [ENVO:03000034] sea grass bed [ENVO_01000059] ...
AACGGTTATTTACTTTATCGACGCAATCTTCGACGGTCACGCGGGCCATAAAGCGTTCCTCTTCGTCGTTTGAACGGGAATTACTGGCGACGCTATAACGCGACATGCAGGCAAACGCAACAAATCTTGTGTTGATTGCCTTCTATTTCGCATAATCCAGCCTGCATGGTGATTTTAAATCGAAATTTTCGGTGAATACAGCTAAGCAGCCGTTATGAAGTCAGAGCCAAGCCACAATTGCAGACGTTGCCCGCGGTTGCATCGCTATATTGCAAAACATCGGCGATTAGAGCCATCCTGGCACAATGGTCCGGTGCCCACCTGGCTACCTGATGGCGGACCAACAGCAGTGGAGGTGCTGATCGTGGGGTTGGCGCCAGGTTTGAGCGGTGCCAATCGTACGGGTCGGGCCTTTACAGGCGATGCTTCAGGGGATTTGCTGCATAGGACTTTGCTCAAGTTCGGGCTCGCGGAAGGCGAGTTCAAAAATGATCCCGACGACACAATGACGCTCGTCAATTGCGCGATTACAAATGCGGTTCGATGCGTGCCCCCGGAAAACCGGCCGACAGGACCTGAAATCGGCAATTGTCGGAAGTTTCTGCAGGCTACCATCGCTGGATTCAAGCAACTCGAAACAATCGTTACGCTTGGCAAAATTGCCCATGATTCAACAATTAGAGCGCTCGGGGAGCCAGTTTCTGGCTATCCATTTGCACACAATGCCATTCATCAAATGAAAGATGTGACGATTATCTCCAGCTATCATTGCAGCCGTTACAATGTGAATACGGGCCGTTTGACAAAAACCATGTTTGAAGATGCATTCAGATCAATCAACGCCTGAAAATACCAACTCCAAGAGAGTTTCCAGCGCGATTTGATCTTCTTTGGTGAACGCTGCAGGCTGATTGCTGTCGATGTCCAATACACCAAGCAATTTTTCGCCTTTGCCAAACACCGGCAGCACAATCTCGGACCGTGTCTTTGAAGAACAGGCGATATGGCCCGGGAATTTGTCAACATTGTCAACAAGTTGGGTTTTCAGGTTTGAAGCCGCAGCGCCGCATACGCCTCGCTCAAAAGGAATAACCAAACAGCCATGGCCTCCCTGATAAGGACCAATTTTCAGTAGTTTAGGCCTCACAACCCTGTAAAATCCCGTCCAATTGAATCGGTCATCGGCATGGTGCAGTTCGCAGGCGATGGTTGCCATGAGTGCGACGCAATCGTCCTCACCTTCTGTCAGGCTTCTTATCGATTTGGTCAGATCGGCATAGTTGACCCGCCCTGACTGGGCTTGGCCCATCATCCGTGTTCTTTCAAGACACGCGCCTTTTCGCGATTCCAGTCACGGGTTTTGGCGGTCTGGCGTTTGTCTGCAACGTTTTTGCCCTTGGCCAGGGCGATTTCCAGTTTGGCCCTGCCCTGTTGATTGAAATACAGCTTGAGCGGAACAATGGTCATGCCTTCACGGTTCACGCCGTTGGCAAGCTTTACAATTTCCTTGGCGTGGAGCAGCAATTTCCGGCGTCTGCGCGGTTCATGGTTGAATTTATTGGCTTCAAGATATTCAGGCACATATGAATTGATCAGCCAAAGCTCGCCGTCCTCATAGGAAGCATAGCTTTCAGCAATGTTCGCCTCGCCATTGCGCAGGCTCTTGACTTCAGTGCCCTTGAGCATGATGCCCGCTTCAAAAACCTCTTTGATTTCATAGTCAAACCGTGCTTTCCGGTTCTCCGCTATGAATTTGCCAGTCGTTTTTTTCTTTCCCGGGGCCATTTGTTCAACTCACGATTGCGCGCAGCGCCGATCAGTTCAATAGCCCGGCATGGCGCATCGCATCATCGATGGCTGCTGCCGTGTCGGCTTCAACAGGCAGGATTGGAGAGCGCAAGCTGTTTTCTATTTTGCCCAGTTTTGAAAGCGCAAATTTGGCGCCCGCTACGCCCGGCTCAATGAATATTGCCTTGTGCAGAGGCATTAGGCGATCCTGATACTCGAGCGCTTTGCCATAGTCGCCAGCCAGTGTCGCCTCTTGAAACTCGCTGCATAGTCGCGGTGCAACATTGGCCGTAACCGATATGGCGCCGACACCCCCATGGGCATTGTAACCAAGCGATGTGGCGTCTTCTGCCGATAGCTGAACAAATTCCTTGCCACAAGTGATGCGTTGCAATGAAACGCGCTCCATGGATCCTACAGCGTCCTTCACGCCCCAGATGTTCCTGAAATCAGCCGCCAGGCGACCCATGGTTTCGGGCAGCAGATCAACGACCGAACGACCCGGGATATTGTATATAAAGATTGGAATATCAACAGCTTGAGCCAACGTCTTGTAATAGTCGTACATCCCGTTCTGGGTCGGCTTGTTATAATAAGGCGTAACCACCAGAATGCTATCAGCGCCCGCTTTTTCAGCGTGAACAGCAAAATCCACCGCTTCCAGTGTATTATTAGAGCCAGCGCCCGCCATCACCGGCACCCTGCCAGCGACGTGCTCTACTGCAATTTCAACCACGCGCTTGTGTTCATCGTGAGAAAGTGTGGCGCTTTCACCTGTCGTTCCGACAGGCACAATTACTTTGGTTCCCTCTTCAATTTGCCAATCAATCAGGGCACGAAACGCAGATTCGTCCACATCACCCGATTGGGTGAAGGGGGTCACGATGGCGGTCATTGAACCGCGGTAGCTTTGACGATCCGTCATAGTATTCTCCAGGCACGCATTTGCGTGTGTCTAGCGGTTGCTTTTGAACCGACAATCGAACTTGTGCAAGCGCTGAACATACAAAGCAAGCAAATTATGGGCAAGCGTGTCAGGCGCCTATCAGTAAACATGCTTACCAATCATTAACCCTAATTTCACTGCTGTGATCCATCGTGGCCAGTGGCCGCCAAATTCCTGACACGCACAGATGTCAAAGAGATCCGATGCTCGAAAAATCGACGATAATTGCCGGATTGAGATCAGGACTGATGGGTGGATCGGCGATCGCCATGATCGTCTTTTGCTACTACCTGTTTGCTCCTGGTAATTCGAATATTGATCCGATCACCACGGCGACCGTGCATGAAGCTCCAACAGAAAATACACCAGATCTTACCATCGGTTCAAAAGATACGCAGCCTGAGATTTCGCCCGCTGATCAGGCATTGAATGACGCGCTCGATGCACTGGAACAGGGCAATATGAGGACGGTCATTGCTGCGCGTGACGAGATGAGCAAGGACAATCCAGATCGGCATTTGCTGACCTGGTTTATTGCAACTTCCGGACACAGAGATGTTGCCATCGAGGAGTTGCGATCGGCACAAGGCGAGTTGGATGGATGGCCTGGGCTAGAGAAAATCGCAAGGAATCTCGAATCTGCCATGGCACGCGATCCTGTTGCGATCATGCGGTTGCGCATTGGTCTGGATAGTAATGAGACCAGCTCTTTTCAATTAGCATTCGCGCTTGCCAGAACCTACATTTTTACGCGAAATTTTGAGAAAGCACGCGCGCTGATTATTCCCTATTGGCATGACAAAGTACTGTCAGCGACACAAGAGAACCGCGTGCTGGGCACCCTTGGCGATGCTTTGACAATGCAAGACCACCAGATCCGCTTTTTCACGATGATGAGCCGAAATCGCATTCGTTCAGGTGGGCGCATCGCCGCGCAAATCGGGGCAGAAGCTCTTCATGAGGCTTGGGCTGCCGTCATTCGACGCCAGAACACTGCCAATTCCTTGATGCAAAAGTTGAGCGAGAAAGACAAGGAAACAGCCGCCTACGCCTTCATGCACACAGAATTCTTGCGACGCTCTGACAAGGATGATGATGCGATTGCCCTGCTGAAAAAGGTTCCAACAAACGCCGAGTATCTAGTCAACCCAGATGCCTGGTGGGATGAAAGGCGTATCATATCGCGGCACAAGTTTGAGGCGGGCGAGTTTCAATCTGCTTATGATCTGGTAGCTGCGCATCAAGGCGGCTCAGACACAATACAGGTTGATGCAGCATTTCATGCAGGCTGGTATGCCCTGCGCGGCCTCAAGGATGCGGCGCTGGCAGTCGCACACTTTGAGAAAATCACGCAAATTGCGAAGGGCGATATATCACGTGCTCGGGGTTATTATTGGCTGGGTCGCGCATTGCAAACGCCACACGAAGCGACAGATGCCTTTGAAAAGGCTGCGCAATTTGCAACCACCTACTATGGCCAGCTTGCGCTTGAAGAGCTGAAAGTGGACTTGTCTTCTCGCTTGATGGATGGGCAAGAAGTGCTTCCTGAAGACCAAAGTCACGCTGCATCTCTGCGCGCTGCAAAGCGCCTCGACGCGCTAGGCCATGACGCACATGCACGGACGCTGTATCTTTCGATGGGGTGGTCATGGCAAGACGCGTCAGCCATCGCGCTGGCTGCCAAACAGGCATTGCTCGCTGGCGATCATTTTGCTGCCCTGAAAATTGCCAAAGCGGCCAACTGGCGTGGAATGGATATGGGCAATCTCACCCATCCATTGGGGGCGATATCAGATGCAACCGGCATTGAGCCGGTCGACCACGCTTTGGCCTACGCGATAGCCAGGCAGGAAAGCGAATTCAACAACGCAGCCATATCCACGGCCAATGCCATGGGCCTGATGCAGGTTCTGCCCGGCACCGCACGAGAAATGGCGAAAAAGTCAGGTATCACATATGAAGCCGCAAAACTGACCAGTGATGCCAATTACAATGCGCGACTGGGTGTAGCTTATCTCAACGAGCAACTGGATAAGTTTCACGGCTCCTATGTTCTGACCTTTGCTGCCTATAATGCAGGTCCAGCGCGAGCGCGCGAGTGGATTGAGCGTTTTGGTGATCCCCGGGGCAAATCACTTTATGAAGTCATTGACTGGATCGAGATGATTCCGTTTCCAGAAACACGTTCCTATGTGCAACGCATCATGGAAAATCTGCAGATCTACAAAATACGCTTGGGACAAAAATCAGCTATCGACAGAGACATCCGATTTGGAACAGCCAGACCGTTCTAGATCCAAGAGCAAATTTGGATTGAACTTGCGCACCGGTGGCTATAACTAAACCTACATACCGGGTTATCTGCCTTCTCCAAAGCAAAGGTGAGCTTCTCAAACATGAGCAATTCGATACAAGCTGTTGATATAAATAGTACTTTTTTCAGCAGTCGTGATGGATTGCGTCTCCATGCCAAGGTCCATAATCCAATCCAGCCCGGTGCGAACTTGCCCATTATCTGTTTGCCCGGCCTGAGCCGTAATGTCAGAGATTTTGACCGTCTGGCGCTGTTCCTCGCAATTGACACTGAAGAGCCCCGCCGTGTCGTGGCCTTCGATTATCGGGGGCGCGGCCTTTCTGAATATGATCGCAACTGGGAAAACTACAATGTTGTAACCGAGGCTGAAGACATTGTGACCGGCTTGACAGCGATGGGCATAGAGCATGGTATCTTTATCGGCACCTCGCGTGGCGGCCTGATCACCATGGTGCTCGCCGGCATGCGCCCTTCTGCTATCAAGGGCGTTGTGTTCAATGACATCGGGCCTGTGATCGACGGTTCTGGCCTGATGCAGATCCGAGCTTATTTGAGCCGTCCCGCCAAGCCCAAAAGTTGGGCGGAAGCATTAGAAACGCAAAAAGCGTTGATGGGTAAAAGCTTCACATCGTTTACTGATGACGATTGGGCGCACGAGGCCGAATGCCGATATGTCAATGATGATGGAGTGTTCAAGCCAAGCTATGACCCTGCTCTTGCCAACACGATGAAGTCGCTGGACGCCGGTTCACGTCTGCCATCGGCTTGGCCGCAATTTGTTGGGCTTTCAAAAGTACCGCTGCTGGCTATCAGAGGTGAAAATTCCAATATTTTGGCGCGCAAGACGCTGCAGCAGATGACTGAAGTACACCCCGACATGGAAATCTTAGAAATCAAGGGCCAGGGACATCCCCCGGCCCTGCATTCAGGTGAAATTCCAAAGAAAATTGCGCAGTTTGCCGCCAAAGTTGATCGTAATCACTGAAATCACCCCCACCAACATTGTTACTTGACCACGCACTATCCACTACTGAGCCGATGCTAAAGGCTACCACTTTGTGATGGAATCGCTGGACCCGGATTTATGCAGTATTTTCAATGCTAAAATCAGCACCAGCGTTTCAGTTGAAACTGAAACACCATAATTCATCGAGGCAACAAAAAACCCGGCAGTGACCTGCCGGGTTTTTCCATCAAATCTGAAAGATCAGATTAGAATGATGATGTGAAGCGCATGCGCCATGTGAAGCCGTCTGTATCAACCGCATCGAAAGCAGTCGTGTCTTCGAAGTAACGTACACGCGCTGACACTGAGAATGTGTCTGTTACAGCGTATGCAGCTTCTGCACCAAGAACGAAGTCGTCATCGTTGCCAGCCGCTGCTTCATTGATTGCGTAAATCGCAGCAACGTTCAGGTTCAAGCGATCAGTTGCATCAAAGCCGTAGTTTGCAGCAAGTACCCAGTCATAAGCTGCGCTATAATCGCGAGCTTGACCAGCTGCCGTTGTTGGATTTGAAGAGTAAGCAGCTTGTACACCGAAACCGGCGTATGTTGCAGTCAATTTAGCACCCCAAGAATCGTTAAGTAGAACGTCCTGGTCGTCATAAGCTACAGCAGCATCAATGCCCAAGTCGCCCAAAGCCAAGATCACTCTTGCGATCACGTTTGGCATATAATTGGCAGCATTATCTTCGATGAGCTGAATGTGGGCTGTTCCTGTGCCAAAATCTGCAACGTAGGAGATTTGGTTACGGTCTGCACCGTTGGCAGTCAGAGCATCAGCAGCACCGTCTTGGTCGAAATCGTACAAGTTGGTGTCGAGACCCATGTTCAGGCCACCAATAGTCAGGTACGCACGGTCAATTGCAGTGTTGCCAGCACGACCAGCGCCGTTGATGACGTTGCCATCAAAACGGATGTTGGTTGTTACAGCACCGTACTCGGAGTCTGTCCAAGATTGGAAAAGAACACGAGCTTCTGTGTCTTTTTCCCAGCCGTCTGAAGTGTCCCTGCCAGAAATCTGATAACGAACGTAACCAGAAATTCTCAAGCAAGTTTCAGTACCTGGAATGTAGAAGTAACCTGTACCAGCAGCGTCACATACGCGAACGTATTCGACAGCTTCTGGCTCAGGGATCACAACTGCGTCAGCAGCGCGAGCGCCTGATACAGCTACGAGAGCTGCTGCAGAACCGATAAGTAGGCTCTTGATTTTCATAATTGACCTCCAGTCAAATGTTAAAAACGGGTCTGGTAAATCACAAGGACGTTTGTCCCATCCCCAACTGTGTTAAGAAACAAACGTCTGCCCGTTTCTTGAGCCCGAACATACTGGAGCCTGTGCGCGGTGCAATATAGATTCAAAGCCCAACCCTGTAACTTTGAGTCAATCAGTGCCCTTTGTTGCAAAAAGGACACGATTTGGGCAACGATCTGTTCACGAACTTTAACATAGTGTTAATAACCGCCCGAATTGTGTGTTTATTAACCCAATTTCTTTAAGGAACCGCGACGTCATCCACAACCTTACGTGCCCCGAAAGTGAGTCGGAACAAAGACTTACGCTACGACATGTGTTTTGCGATTCACCCGAGGGAGCAGAAAGTCTTGCCTCTGCATGTTCTGGACAATTTGCATTCAAACATACGCTGGCCGCGCTAAAAAATTAGACGCAATAGACCCCACACAAGCGGCCTTGAGCATGACTGCGCCAAAAGCATCCAAAACGGCGTCTCCGCAGATTGCAGGACATGTGCCCATTTGCATTCAACAGGTCTATCGGTACCAATACAGCGATGACGGAGGCAAGCAGCGACATCATCGAACAATACCGTCGACATGCGGATACCTGGATGCGTCGCCGCAATCAGAGTTTGATGGAACGCAAATGGCTCGACAAATTCCTGGCACTCATGCCCGAAAACCCTGCTGTTCTGGACTTGGGATGCGGATTCGGTGAACCGATTGGCAAATACCTTCTGGCCAATAACAGCGCCGTAACCGGCATCGATTCATCGCCCCACCTGATTGAAGCCGCTCAAACACGCCTGCCTCAAGCCAATTGGAGGGTTGAGGACATGCGCACACTGGATATGGGTGCCAAATTTGATGGGATTCTAGCATGGAACAGCAGCTTTCATTTGAACCATGACGACCAGCGTGGTCTGTTTTCAGTCTTTCATGCGCATGCTGCCAAAGGCGCAGCCCTGATGTTCACAAGCGGTACAAGCCATGGAGAAGCCATGGGCGAGTTGGAAGGTGAACCGCTCTACCATGCGAGCCTTGATTCTCATGAATATTTGGAGCTTTTGGCTAAGCACGGATTTAAGTGCGTTGAGCACGTCGCCGAGGATCCTGACTGCGGAAGACACACGATCTGGCTCGCACGCCATGTGGGCGTACAACAAACTCAAAACCTTTACTTTCGAAGATAGTGGCGGAGACGAAGGGATTCGAACCCTCGAGACAGTTACCCATCTACGCCCTTAGCAGGGGCGCGCCTTCGACCACTCGGCCACGTCTCCGAGAGCGTTGCTATATAAAGCGGGCAAAGATTTCAACGCTCAAATCAATTGAGTGCGATTTTCTTTGTCAGAATTGATGCGGGTCAATTGGGCGACAAGCGATACAAAAACCCGTAAATCGTTGAAAAACGGGGACTCAAGCCGATCATTTTCATAATTGACTGGAGGTCAATTATGAAAATCAAGAGCCTACTTATCGGTTCTGCAGCAGCTCTCGTAGCTGCAACAGGTGCCCGCGCTGCTGACGCAGTTGTGATCCCTGAGCCAGAAGCTGTCGAATACGTTCGCGTATGTGACGCTGCTGGTACAGGTTACTTCTACATTCCAGGTACAGAGACCTGCCTGAAGTTTTCAGGTTATGTGCGTTACCAGATTTCTGGCGCCGATTCCTCTGACGGATGGAACAAGGATACAGAAGCCCGGATACTGGTCCAATCCTGGACTGATTCCGAGTTTGGTGCAGTCACTGTGAACATTCGTTTTGACGGCGACATCGCCGGCACCCAAGGCGCTGCTGGCGACCTTGAGTTCAACCGGGCGTATATCACCATCGGTGATTTGAGCATGGGTCTTGCGACGAATATGTATGATTTTGACGCAGACGGTGCGGCTGATACCATCGTTGCCAACGGTTCAGATCGCCAGCAGATTTCATATGTTACCGGTCTCGGCTCTGGCTCTTTCGGCATTCAGCTGATTGAGGACGGAAACTCGAACTATATGCCGAACGTCATTGCCAAAGCGGTATTTGATCTTGGTGACCTGGGTGTTGCAGCTGCGGTCGGTTATGATGACGAGGACGCAACAGGCGATTCATCATGGGGTGCCAAGTTGGTCGCATCATATGGTGGATTGGGCGCTCATGTCGCGTACTCTTCTGATGCAGGTAATGGTCAAGACTACAGCGCTGCCTATGATTGGGTTGCAGCAGCAAACTACGGTTTTAGTGCAACCGACAATCTCTACCTCAATGTCGGCGCAATCTATGCCATCGAAGAAGCCTCAACGGGCGATGATGGTGATTTCGTTATCGGTGCAGAAGCCAAATATGCGCTGACTGAAACGTTCGAAGTGTCTTCACGTGTTCGCTATCACGAGGACATCACGCCAGGCAACGCTGTCGATGACGACGATGGCTGGGATTGGCGCGTACGCTTCACCTCATCGTTCTGATCTGATGATTTAGCGATCAAAATATTGAGCCCGGCAGGACACTGCCGGGCTTTGCCTTTTTTGGGGATCCTAGGGGAGCTCCCTGAAGAATTCGCGCTTATGGTCAACAATCAGCGCCCCAGTTCGGAGGAGTTTTGAAATATGATTATAGCATAGCTGCCCCTACAAGAGGCAGTACTATCACTTGCAATTTAAGCTTTCATAAGTTCAATAGGCTGTCACACTACACTATTGACCGGGCTAATAGATTGCGATTATCGCACATATACAATAAACATGAGTCTGTATTATGGGAACTTGGATCCCATAAATCCTCTGTATTTGCTTTTATTACAGAAATTGATGAAGTAATGATCGCACATTCAATTACGTCATATGATGACGATCTGATAGACTTCCTGATTGTATATTTTCGCAAAAAAGGTAATTCAAACGCCACCATAAACAGGAAACTGTCGGCGCTTTACAAATTACTTCGAAAAGCAGAACGGTCCGGTATCATTACTAAACTTCCTTCCTATGTTCGATTGCCAGAAAAGAATCAGAGAATTCGGTTTTTGACGAAACTGGAAGAGGAAATGATTTTCGATTTACTTAGGGCAAGTGACGGTTTACATGCTGATCTCTGCATTTTTCTTATCGATAGTGGTGCCCGTGTGGGTGAAGCCTTGGCGCTGAAACATGGCGATATCGTCAATGGTCGGGCGACCTTCTGGATTACCAAGTCTGGCAAAAGTCGTACCGTGCCCCTGACCGAGCGCGCGCAACGCATTGTCGAAAAGCATCGCATGGCGGCCAGCGGCCCTTTTGCGACCGTCAAATACCAGAGATTTCTCTATCATTGGCACCTGGCCAAGAAACAATGCGGCCTGGAGAAGGACAAGCAAGTGGTTCCGCATATCTTGCGGCACACCTGTGCGTCGCGCCTTGTTCAAGCAGGCATTGATCTGCGCAGGGTGCAGACGTTCCTGGGGCATCAAAACATTCAGATGACACTTCGCTACGCGCATCTTGCAACCAATGATCTGGATCAGTGTGTTGCAGCGCTGGACACCTTCAATGGTCCGCCAGATGGTCCCTGTCAGCCAGCCCAGAACGATTTACAGGCTCGAAAAGCGCCCAAGTTGCAAAATGCTTGAGAATTGATACCAGTCCGGAATTCTGGTTTGGCTCGACCACCGAGCGCGCCTCGCTTCTCAGCACGGGCATTTCCGCTTTCTCTCTTTTGAGGCTTAGGCTACATTCCGCGCTTTCGGCCCGAAACCAGGTTTGCGTCTCTGCCTTTATGGAACACATATTTCTTCTCCTGCTTGCGTCGCTGATTGTCGGAGCTTCAAAAGGCGGGCTGGCCACAGCGGGCGCTTTGTCCGTTCCCATTCTGTCAATATGGATGGACCCTTTGGTGGCTGCCGGGTTGTTGCTGCCAATTTACATCGTCAGCGATGTCGCGGGGGTTTGGCTGTATCGGCGCGAGTATTCAGCCAAAAACGTGATGTTGCTCGTTCCTGCCGGTCTCGCCGGGGTTATTATCGCTTCGCTTCTTGCACCCTATGTTTCTTCGGCAATCGCTGCGCTTGCCACCGGACTGATCGGTATCGTCTATTGCGCCCAGGCGTTGAGGAAAAAGCTTCGCGGATATGATTCAGCCAAGCCATTTGATCCTGTCAGGGGCGCGATCTGGGGTACGATCGCAGGTATCACCAGTTTCATTTCGCACACTGGCTCGCCGCCCTTTCAAAGCTTTGTCTTGCCCCAAAAGCTTCCAAAAATGCAGTACGCCGGAACCAACACGCTGGTGTTTGCAGCCATCAACCTGTTCAAGCTTCCTGCCTATATGTCCGTCGGTCTGATGTCAGACTTTCATTGGCCCAGTTTGCTGGCAATGGCCGCTGTTGCGACGGCAGGCGCTGTTTTGGGGCGCCGACTATCGCAATGGCTGCCAGAAGGCGTGTATTATTTGGCGATCCAGATACTGCTCTTCACCGTTTCGGTCTATCTTGTCGGCAAAGCCGTCAGCCAGATGATTTAATCGCCCTCATCAAGGAACCCAAATGCCGCCCAAAATCCACCCGCCGCTCGCGAAATTGCCAGCAACAATTCCATTTGTTGCCCCCGAGCATACAGAACGTGTGGCGGGACGCCCATTTGAGGCACGTCTAGGGGCCAATGAAGGCAATTTCGGTTGCTCTCCGTTCGCCATTGAGGCCATGGCGGAAGCCGCGCGCAATGACGTCAGAAATTATCCGGACCCGGAGTGTTTTGAACTGCGGCAAGCCCTTTGCGCCCATCTGGACGTTGAGATGAACAATGTTGTGGCCGGACCGGGGATCGATGGGCTGCTCGGCTACACTGTGCGCATATTCTCCTCTCCGGGTGACACGATCCTCACATCGCTGGGCGCCTACCCGACATTCAATTACCATGTCGCTGGCAATGACCGGCAGTTGCATACCGTGCCTTACGATGAAGACAAAGAAGATCTGGCTGCCCTGCTGGATGCCGCCCAAAAGCTCTGCCCCGCCATCCTGTATTTGTCCAATCCCGACAATCCGATGGGCACTTGGTGGTCGGCCAAAAAAATTGCGGGCTTTGTCGACGCCCTGCCCGAGCAAACATTGCTGATCCTTGATGAAGCCTATGGCGAGACCGCATTTGAAGGCACATTGCCTCCGATCGAGCCGACGCGTCCCAATGTGCTGCGGCTCCGCACATTCTCCAAAGCCTATGGGCTAGCTGGCTTGCGCTGCGGCTATGCATTTGGACATGAGGATCTCGTTGCGCCTTTTGAGAAAGTGCGCAACCATTTCGGTGTGAACGTCATGGCGCAAAAGGCAGCCATCGCAGCGCTGGCTGACCAGGCATGGTTGGCTGCAACCGTCGAAAAAATCGCTGCAGCCCGCGCTCGAATCGCAAAAGCAGCAATGACGCAATCGCTTCAACCTCTTGATTCTGCAACTAATTTTGTGACGATTGACTGTGGCCAGGATGGTGGATTTGCAATGGACGTCTTGAAGGGCCTCATGGCGCGCGGTGTGTTTATTCGCAAACCGATGGCACCTGGGCTGGACAGATGTATTCGTGTTTCGGCCGGTCGGCCCGAAGAGCTTGAAGTCTTTGAGCTATCATTGAGCGAGACGCTAGATGCCCTCAAATAACGATCCCTTTGTTGACCAAATTGCAGATTGGATCATGATTGGCCCTACCCCTTTTTGGAGCACGACAATTGTCGGATGATTCCCCAAGATCGAGCATGGAGCACATCACCACAGCGGCACAGAGCAAACACTCGCTCATCGAGGACGTGTTTGCGATCGCAATCGGCACCATCACCGTGTCTTTAGGGGTTTATTTGTTCCAACTTGCAGAACTTGTTCTGGGAGGGGTCGCTGGCATTGCCCTCATCGCCAATTACGTCACTGGCTGGAAATTTGGCCTGTTGTTCTTTGCCATCAACATCCCGTTTTACTTTTTCGGCATTGGCGGCATGGGTTGGCGCTACATTGTGCGCACATTTTGCGCTGTTGCGGGCATGTCTGCGCTTGTGCCGGCCTTGTCCGACCTGCTTGTCGTCTCCACCATTCATCCAGGATTTGCCAGTCTTGCAGGCGGCAGCATGATTGGCCTGGGTTTGCTGGCGCTGTTCCGGCATGGCGCAGGCCTGGGCGGCATCAGTATCCTTGTTTACTGGCTACAGAACAAACACAATCTGCGTGCGGGCTATGTGCAGCTCGGCGTGGATGCAATCATTCTGACCGCCGCTGCATTCGTCATCGATGTGGAACAATTGCTCTGGTCCATCGCAGGAGCGATCGTCTTCAACCTCATCCTAGGCGTCAACCACAAGCCCGGGCGCTACATGGGTGCCAGTTGACACAAGCTGTAAGCGCAAAAGCAAAACCGCATTTGGCCATCCCCAGCCAAATGCGGTTTCTATCAGCTTGGTGCCCCCACCCCGGCTGAAAACGGTTCACGTTACCCGGAAGATCGCCTGGGCAAAAAATGATGATGTTAGTGTTGTGTCATCCACTCGCGTGCAGCGCGCAGTGCTGATGCAAGCTCGGTCTTGGACATGAAGTCTGAAATCTCGGCACGAAGCTTTGCTGCCTTAGCAGAGCCCTTGATCGCCGCAATGTTCAGCCATTTATGTGCTTCAACCAGATCGACATCACAATCGCGACCTGTAGCAGCAACCAATCCCATTTCAAACAGGATATCAGCTGTTACACCACCACCCATCGCGGCCATATCAGGTGAGTTAATTTCAAAACGTGCCATCTTTTTAGTCCCTTGTATAATTCTGTCTCGTCAGTTGTGTGTGGCGTTCATCACCACTCGTTGTTGTGGGTCCACCATGACGGCAATCCTTGAATCCGAACCTAAAAAGCGTCCTTAATTTTGCGCAAACGCGACTAAAATGCTTTATAAATTTGTCTTATTGTTAAGCAGCCAAATATCTGTTCTTAAACAATAAATTCGTAAATTCGCAGGTTATAAACCATCTGCCGTGCAACCATTTGTTCACCGTGGTTGGCACAAGCACAAAAAAACCAGATTAAATTTGAAGTGCATTTTATGGATTTTGGCGCGAATTGATGCTTCGGGACTTGATCATTCACAGGGAAACAGTTACCAGACGTCAAAGTGGTTTACTTTTACGTGCGCGTCAATTAAAGGTCGCCCAATATTCAATCACGGCGTGGGGGCGCCGCTATATAAAGCCATATCGGGAGTATCATCATGAAAAGAACATTTCTGGCCGCGACAGCAGCTGTTGCACTTTTTGCCACGCCTTCATTTGCTGCGGACATTGAGGGCGCATGGAAGACAGCAAGCGGTGCAAACGCTCAAATCTCAAAATGCGGCGGTTCATTTTGCATCAAGCTGACATCAGGCGAACATGCGGGCAAACAAATTGGCAAGTTGAAGGCGAATGGCACGCGCTACAGCGGCACCATTACCGATCCGCGCGATGACAAGACATATTCTGGCCAGGCCACAATCTCCGGCTCATCGATGAAGATGAAAGGCTGCGCGCTGAAAGTGTTTTGCAAAACCCAAACATGGAATAAGCTTTAAACTGGCTCTGAGTTAGCCGCTTTTGCAACACAGCGTTAGCGCGCCTTCTGGCCAAACAGCACGCTTTGGGCCGCATCATTGCCCACAATGTTGGACTTCTGATCCAGTTGCTGTGCCACCGCCATGCCCCGTTGAACGGCGGGGCGTGCCATCATCGCTTCATACCAGCGTTTCAGGTTTGGAAAATCATCCAGGTCCTGGTTCTGTCGCTCATGCCGGGATATCCAGCCTATGCAGGCAATGTCGGCGATAGTATATTGATCTGCCGCCAACCAGTCACGTCCATCCAAGCGCTTGTTCATGACACCGTAGAGCCGGTTGCACTCATTGGTGTAGCGATCAATCGCATAGTCGATCGGATCGGGCGCATAGAGCCTGAAGTGGTGTGCCTGCCCAGCCATGGGTCCCAATCCGCCCATCTGCCACATAAGCCATTCTTCGACTTCCACGCGCATCCGCTCGTCGTTCGGATATAGCTTACCGGTCTTGCGGCCCAAATATAGTAATATTGCACCCGACTCAAACACCGAAATCGGCTCACCACCCGGACCATCAGGATCAATGATTGCGGGCATGCGGTTATTGGGCGCGATCTTCAGGAACTCAGGCGCAAATTGATCTCCTTTGCCAATGTTAATGAACTTGACCTCATAAGGCAGTGCAAGTTCTTCCAATACGATGGATATTTTCCACCCATTGGGTGTGGGCCAGTAATAAAGCTCGATCGGCTTGGTCATGGAGTCTCCCTCATTGCTCGCGTGCATGATGAGCATCAATTGTGCAAATGCAATCGCCTTGCCTGCAACAAATCAACCAATTGTTTGAACCTGAACGGAATCTGAACGCTGCTCTCAGCAACGGTTCAGTGGCGGGCGTGCATATTCTCTTCAACGAAAGGGAAAGACCATGCTTGCACGCCGCTTCACCATTGTTTGTTTGATCGCAACGCTTTTTGCCATGGGCATGATTGCGCTGATCGAGCAGAGCACGCGTCCCGCCTACTCCCTGATCATTGATAACAGCCTGCCTTGTGTGACCAACCTCACACATCGTTGCGCAACAAAGCAAGAAGAGCCAGACCCATGATCAACGCCTATAACAAAAGCAAAATTCTCCGCCCTTCGCTTCGGGCTGCAATTCTGGTAGCCATGTTTGTTGGACCGTTCGCCGGTTTTGCGGTTGCTGCATCCAACGCCAACGCAACACAGAACAGCGGCGCCGGGTTCGTGCTGTATGTTTCGATCATGCGTAATTAAGGTTCGAGCAACTCTATTAATCCCAATTGACTGTCATAATTGCTGGTCTATAAACGGCCATGAAAACAGAAAACAAAAACATTTCGAGCGCATCAGCGCTGCATACCACCCCAACTCAACAATCCAGCTTTCTTTTGCCACCGCCAGCGCTGCCTGCCTATTTTGATGACGCAGCCGCTGCAGTGGACGCGCTGATCCACCTTTACGAACGCAATGCGCAATTCCTTCGCGATCAGTTTGATCAACTGATCAAGGGCCATCACAGTCAAAAACGCGTGCGCGCATTTTATCCCTCCCTGTCCCTTACCACAGACAGTTACGCGCAGGTTGATTCCCGCCTTGCCTACGGCCATTTGGCTCAACCAGGTCATTATGCGTCGACCATCACCAGGCCCGATCTTTTTCAGAACTATCTTAGACAACAGATCGATCTGTTGATCCGCAATCATGATGTGAAAGTTGAAGTATCCGAGAGCGGCACGCCAATTCCTCTGCATTTTGCATTCAAGGAAGGCACATATGTCGATCAGTCCGATCCAAATGCCCTGTCTCGCCCGTTGAGAGATGTATTTGACGTGCCGGACCTGACCGTCACCAACGACGACATTGCCAATGGCGAGTTTGAGCCTCAGTCTGGTGAACCTGGTCCCCTTGCACCCTTCACTGGCCAGAGGATCGACTATTCACTTGCAAGGCTGTCGCATTACACGGCGACCAGCCCGAGCCATTTTCAGAACTTTATCCTGTTCACCAACTACCAGTTCTACATGGACGAGTTTTGCAATTTCGCGCGCAGCGAAATGCTGGATCCCGATTCTGAATACGACTCCTTTATCGAACCGGGCAATTTGATCACGCCGCATGGGGAATCGGAGCCGTCCTCAGGCGTAGAACCTGCGCGTCTGCCACAGATGCCTGCCTATCACCTGACCAAGAAAGACGGGCGCGGCATCACTATGGTCAATATTGGTGTTGGCCCTTCGAACGCTAAAACGATCACCGATCATATTGCAGTTCTGCGTCCTGACGCCTGGCTAATGCTGGGGCACTGCGCCGGTTTGCGCAACACACAGGCACTTGGCGATTATGTGCTCGCCCATGCATATGTGCGTGAAGACAGCGTGCTAGACGCTGATTTGCCGCTGTCCGTTCCGGTACCTGCATTGGCGGAAATTCAGGTTGCATTGGAACAGGCCGTTGCCGAAGTGACCGGACTAGAGGGTTATGAACTCAAGGCCGTAATGCGGACGGGCACCGTCGCAACAATCGACAACCGCAACTGGGAACTGCGCGACCAGCGTGGTCCGGTCAAGCGCTTGTCACAGTCTCGCGCCATTGCACTGGATATGGAAAGCGCAACGATTGCTGCAAATGGCTTCCGCTTCCGCGTACCCTATGGCACGCTGCTTTGCGTGTCGGACAAGCCGCTTCATGGCGAGTTGAAACTTCCGGGAATGGCAACCGACTTCTACAAACGTCAGGTCAACCAGCACCTAATCATCGGCATCAAGGCAATGGAGAAACTTGCGCAGATGCCCAGCGAACGGCTTCACTCTCGTAAGTTGCGCAGCTTCAATGAGACAGCGTTTCAATAGTTGTTTCAGATTGCCGGACCTGGTCGGAGTTTGCTGCCATCACTAAAGCGCGTAAACCGGAATCGGGTCATGTCGAATCCTGTTGGTTTTTGAGCAGCGATTTTTGCGACGATTTCACCAAAGCCCGGACCAATGCCAAAGCCGTGACCGCTCATCCCTGTCGCCAAGATTACGCCGTCAATTGCGGGCACACGATCGACAATGGGCACAACGTCCGGCATGGCATCAATCATGCCGGCCCAGCTATGGGTCAAGATAGGCTTGCCCAATTGCGGGAACCGCTGGGCAAATGCCCGGCGTAGTGCCTCGTTCTTTGTCGTGTCTGGCTGGGGCTCCAGCACGCGCATTTGTTCAAAGGGGCTTTTTTGATCTGCGTCCCAGTTGCGCTGCATTGCCCAGTGGTCGGGGTAGTATTTGGGAGCGCTCAAACGGAATTTGGTTTCGCGCCAGTGCTTTGAGGCGACTGGCAACCATTTGAACAAGTGCCTGAATGCATCCGGCCCGATAAATAGATCATGCAGACTGCTGATGGAAATGTTGTAACCGCCGTCGGCGCGCCTTCGAAAGGCTAATGTTTCATCCCCAGCATTGCCGCCAAATACCTCGGGCATCGGTGCTGTTGCGCTGACTGTTGATCGAACGCTCAGTTGGGGTATGGAAACGCCATGACGTTGCAAGAACAATGATGACCATGCGCCTGCAGCAAGTACTGCCTGGCTACATTTCACCTTTCCCCTTTCTGCAATCACCGATTCCAACCTGCCGTTGGCGATGTCAAAGGCGCGAACCGCACAATTCTCCATCACGGCTACGCCCCTGTCCTGCGCCAACTCGCACAGTGCGGGAACTGCCTGCCATGGTTCGGCTCTCGCATCGCTGGGCGTGTAGGTCGCGCCAATCCATTTGTGAGCGCCCTCACCTTGCCGAATATGCTCGGCAATCTGACTGGCTGTCAGGATACGCGTATCCAACTGGTGCTGCTTTGCGATTTCGACCCAACTTTCCCTTTTGTCCATTTGTGCTTGGGTGCTGGCCAAATACATGATGCCGCCGCGCTTGAAGCCAGTGCGGCCTGAAGTTGCCGCGTTCATCTCCTCCCACAGATGGCTCGCGCGCATCATGATCGGAAGTTCATCAACGTCTCTTCCATGTTGACGGATCCAGCCCCAATTGCGCGAGGATTGTTCGCATGCAATGCGACCTTTTTCCATCAATGCGACCGAAAGGCCCGCGTCAGCCAGATAGAGAGCGGAAGAGACGCCCACGATGCCACCACCTATGACGACGATATCGACTTCATCTGGCAGTTCATCATTAAAACGCACGGGCGTGTTGAGGTTGATCGGGCCATGTTGGGTATGGCGCAGCATAGATTTTCCCTCAGCGACGCATCAGCGGGCGTTACATGTTTGGATAAACCGGTCCCTCGCCGCCCTGCGGGACGGTCCAGTTGATGTTCTGGTTAGGATCCTTGATGTCACAGGTTTTGCAATGCACGCAGTTCTGCGCATTGATCTGAAAACGCACATCATCCGCGGCGCTGTAGTCATGCGGCGTGGTGATCGTATTGCCATCTGCATCCACCCATTCATACACGCCGGCGGGGCAATACCGATAGGAAAGACCTGCAAATTCAGTATATTCCGAAGATTTTTGCAGATCTTGATTCTGCAACTTCAAGTGAATCGGCTGGTTTTCCTCATGATTGGTGTTGGACAAAAACACCGATGAAAGCCGGTCAAATGAAATGACACCGTCTGGTTTTGGATAGGCAATGGGCTTGTGTTTGGATGCCGGCTCCACAGACGCAGCATCAGTCTTGCCGTGGCTCATCGTACCCAATGGCGACCACCCCCCAGTGATTTGATTGATCCACATGTCGATGCCACCAATGCCAACGCCCAGCGCCGTGCCAAGTCTTGACCAAAGCGGCTTCACATTGCGGACCTTTTTCAAATCCATGCCGATCTCGCTCTCGCGCCATTCGTTCTCGTAGGCAACAAGCGCATCATCGCTGCTCTTGCCATCAGCCAAGGCTGCGACCACCTTCTCAGCTGCCAAAATACCGGACAAAATGGCGTTGTGCGATCCCTTGATCCGCGGAACGTTCACAAAACCGGCCGAACATCCGATCAGTGCTCCGCCAGGGAAAGATACTTTCGGCACTGACTGCCATCCGCCTTCTGTAATCGCACGCGCGCCATAGGAAATGCGTTTTCCACCCTCGAATGTCTCTGCAATTTTTGGATGGGTCTTGAACCGCTGAAATTCTTCAAATGGCGAAAGATAGGGATTTTTGTAGTTAAGGTGCAGCACAAATCCGACTGCTACCTGGTTATCTTCAAGATGGTACAGGAACGAGCCGCCGCCTGTTTTCATGTCGAGCGGCCAACCGAAGGAGTGCTGAACCAGACCAGGCTTGTGCTTGGATGGATCCACTTGCCAGAGTTCCTTGATGCCGATGCCAAACTTGCCCGGCTCGCAATCCTTGTCGAGCTCATATTTCTCGATCAGCTGTTTGGCGATCGAGCCGCGCACTCCTTCTGCAATCAGCACATATTTGCCATGCAGTTCCATGCCACGGGCAAACATCGGACCGGCTGTGCCATCGCGCTCGATGCCCATGTCACCAGTCGCAACGCCCTTCACCGCGCCCTTGTCGTCATAGATCACTTCTGCAGCGGCAAAACCGGGATAAACTTCAACACCCAGCGCTTCAGCGCGTGCGCCAAGCCAACGTGCGACATTGCCCAGCGACACGATGTAGTTGCCGTGATTGCTCATCAAAGGCGGCATGGCGAAGTTTGGAAGACGGATCGAGCCGGCGGGCCCGAGAAAGAGAAACTGGTCTTCGTTGACCGGCGTTTGCAGCGGATGATCGGCATCATCGCGCCAATCGGGGATGAGCTTGTCCAGTCCGATGGGATCAACCACGGCCCCGGATAGAATGTGTGCGCCTACCTCGGCACCCTTTTCGAGCACGACGACCGAAAGGTTCTCATCAAGTTGCTTGAGCTTGATGGCAGCTGCCAACCCTGCGGGCCCTGCGCCCACAATTACCACGTCGAATTCCATGCTTTCGCGTGGTTCGTTCATTGGGTTGTCGCTCATCAGTCTTCTCCCGAAATATCGTCTTGTGCCCGACCTTGCGGATTAGCGACATTTGCCGCAAGCGCTAAGTGTCAGTAGTACCAGTTTTATGCCAGATATGGTTAGGTAATTTTGACGTTTACGTCAATGCGACATTGTCGTTCACCAATACGCAGCTTGCCCCTCGTCTGATGACATGACAAAACGATTTCATGTCCGAGATCCGTTCCGATATGACCCGAGAAGAAATCAACGCACTGCTTCGCTTTTACGAAGAGAGCGGACTGGATTTCCCTATAGCGGATGAAGCCGTCAACCTGTTCAGGGTGAGTACCGATCAACCTGGCAATTCCGGTCAAGAAAGTGCCGAACGGGTGTTACACGAAGAACGCTCAGCCCCCACGGCTTCGCGTTCTGTCGGCAATGACCCGGCCGAGCCGACGCTTGAAACAACGATCGAGATGGATCCACGCAAGCGGCAGACCGAAGAGCCCCGTCCTGCAACGCCGCAACCGACCAATGTCACACTGCCAACCCAAGAGGTGGTCGAGCAAGCTATCGCATCAGCCCAATCGGCCAAAAATCTCGATGAATTAAAGCAGGTCGTTGAAAATTTCGAAGGTTGCAATCTGAAACGCAGCGCACGCTCCACAGTGTTTGAGGGAGGTAGGCGTGGCGCAAAGATCATGCTGGTTGGTGGCTGCCCTTCGCGCGATGACGATATTTCGGGCACAGCTCTGTCTGGTGCTGACGGCTTACTGCTTGAAAAGATGCTTGCAGCCATCGGCCTTTCGCGTACCGAAGATGTTTATCACGGGTTTTGTGTGCCCTGGAGCCCGCCGGGCGGCTCTGCGCCCACACCGCTGCATCTTGATATCTGTGCACCCTTTCATGCGAAGCAAATTGAACTCGCCGAACCTGAGATGGTGATTGTAATGGGCAATGTCGCTGCTCGGCATGTGTTCCAATCGCGCCAGACCGTTGTTCAGCTTCGCGGAAAATGGACCACGCTTCCCAATTTCGGCATTGAGGCCATGGCGATGTTTGACCCTGCCATGTTGCGGGCGCAGCCTCGTTTGAAACGCTCCGCGTGGTTGGACTTGCTCGCCATTAAAGCCAAGCTTGAATCATAGGCTCGCTGACCAAATTTGCTCATATCTGAAATGCGACCCGAAATTCATCAAAATGTCGCAACAGGATGATCCGATGTTTTGATTCCGGCGCATACTTTGTCGGGTAGATCCCCTCATTTTTGGTTTGACCGCAATGCTTCGCGAACTTCGCCCCGTCGCCGGACTATTGATCTCCTCATTTTTCCTGCTTATCGGTTCCGGGCTGACCGGAATTCTGTTGCCGCTGCGCGCAGGCCTGGAAGGATGGTCGCCATCAACAATTGGCTTTATGGGTTCCTTTTACGCTGCATGTTTTCTGGCTGGATGCGTGTTGATACCGCGACTGGTCCGCCGCGTTGGCCATGTGCGCGTCTATGCGGTGGTGGCAACACTTCTATCGCTCTCGCTGATGGGCCATGCCGTTTTTGTCAATATTCCGTTCTGGTTCCTTTTTCGCGGTGTTGCCGGTTTTGCAATTGCGGGCGCGTACATGGTGATTGAAAGCTGGCTGAACGAGCAAACCAGCAATGAGAATCGCGGATCGGTTTTCTCGGCCTATATGGTCACCAATATCGTTGGCCTGATGGTCGGACAGTTCCTGCTGGTGACATCGGAACCGATGCTGACTACCCTGTTTATCTTCGCGGCGATGGCCTATGCGGCAGCTGTTATCCCCACAGGTGTGACAGCGGCGATCTCGCCGCAACCACCTGCAGAAGTGAATATTGATCTGCGCAAACTGTATCAAACCTCTCCTGTTGCCACTTTGGGCGCGGCCGTGACTGGTTTTACAGTTGGTGCATGGAGCTTTCAGGCGCCGGTGTATGGCGCTCAACTGGGACTGTCGGACGGACAGATCGCAGCCATGCTCATAGTAGCGATGGTTGGTGGTGTGATGTTGCAATTTCCGCTGGGCCGCGTTTCCGATCGGATGGATCGCCGTTTGATCATGCTTCTCGCTACGGCCATCGGGCTTGTGGTATCGATCATCTTTGTTTTGCTGGAGCCAACAACGGCAATAATTCTGTTTGGCTTGATGTTCTTTTTTGGTGGCGTGCTGATGCCGCTATACTCGCTGGTGGTTGCCCACGCCAATGACCATGCGGCTGCTGGTGAATTTGTTGAAACCTCGTCCGGTCTGCTGATTGTCTATGGGGTTGGATCGATGATCGGCCCTGTCATTGCAGGATTGTTGATGGATGCCGTAGGCCGCAGCGGGATGTTCTGGACGATGATCTTTGGTTACGCGATCTTCGCTGGCTTTACGGCCTATCGCCTGACCGTGCGCGAGGCATTGAGCGAGGACGAACGCGGCGATTTCGCCTTCAGTCCGGTTGGCCGTACACAAACGCCTGAAACCTTGCAGCTTGATCCACGATCCGAAGAAGAAGCCGAAGAGTAGCACTTTGGTTTGCGCTCCTTCGAATGCACAGCTGCATCCAAACGGGTCGGCGGGTTCAATGCCAAGATTGATGTTTACGGCTCAATTGAACGCTGAGAGGCTCTACAGCCCCTGCCCTGGCTGGGCTCTCTTCACGGCGGCCCGCTTCAAGCCCAGCTTATGTTCGCGATAGATAATGAAAATCCCTGCTGCAACCACGATGGCGGATCCGGTTAATGTCGCGCCGGTCGGTATTTCATTGAACAGCCAAATCCCGAGCACCAGCGACAGAACAACCGATGTATATTCAAATGGCGCCAACGTCCCGGTCGCCGCATAGCGATAACTTTGCGTGACCAGGATTTGCCCCAACCCACCGAAAAAGCCCGAAGTGATCAGGGCAATCCATTGCCAGCCTGCCGGCATGTCCCATCCAAATGGCAGGGTCATCAAGCCAAACAGGCTTGCGGTGATGGAGAAATACAAAACAATCGTCGGTGTACGCTCGGTTGTTACCAGCTTGCGAACGAAAATATAGGCAAATGATGCAAGCAACGCATGTGTCAGCGTCGCCATCACACCCAATGCCTCTTGATTGGACAGGCCGGCCTCGCCACGCAAGAGTTCAAGTTTGGGCCACGAAATGATCATGACACCAAGCAGGCCGATAAACACGGCACCCCAGCGATACCGCCCGACAGTTTCACCCAGAATAATGGCGCCCAGAACCACGATAATCAGCGGTCTGGCATAGGAAAGAGCAATCGCATCAGGTAACGGAATACGTGTCAAACCATAAAAACCGAGGCCCATGGCCGATACCCCGACAGCGCCTCGAGCCACGTGACCGAGAATATGGTTGGTCTTGAAAACACCTTGAAACTGATGGGTTGCCACCAGATACGCGATGATCGGGAAAATGGCGCAGAACGATCGAAAGAACACGAGCTGACCGGCCGGAAACTGGCCTGCCAATTTGACACAGACAGCCATACCGGTGAAGGCGCAAACCGATGCCACCTTCAACCCGATTCCAAGCATGGGATTGGGCCGCGTTTGCGCGAGTTGGTCAGTCATGGACAATTTGAAGATCCTGATGGTTGGAATGGCTGGATATCAGAACTGTCGGGGCATTGCGAGACAATGGCCGATTTTTCCAGTCGGGTGACTTTGGAAATCAAACTGTGTCTGGACCACCGAGGGGTAATGCGCCATATCAGGTGTTCGAAACACGAATCCCGCAAGATCTGAAAGAATGATAGCGCATGCGTACGCAGACCGGCACAGCAGTGCACCTCAAAGACTACAAACCAAGCGACTATTTGATCGACAATGTTGATCTCGATTTCGCGCTTCACCCGGAAGCAACGATTGTAACGGCGAAACTGGCGATGCGTCGAAGAGATGGCGTCCCAAATGATACAGCGCTCAGCTTGCATGGCGATGAAGTGACTTTGATGTCATTGGCTGTGGATGGCCAAACAATCACGGCGGGCTTTGAAGCCGATGACGAAGGACTGACTCTATCGGCTGTTCCAGTTTCAGAGACGTTCGTGCTCACCTTCGTCACACGCATCAATCCGACGGCGAACAAAAAGCTGATGGGATTGTATCGCACCTCGGGAAATTTTTGCACACAATGTGAAGCAGAAGGTTTCCGCCGCATAACCTATTATCTTGACCGACCCGATGTGTTGTCGGTTTTCACGGTGCGCATCGAGGGCGACAAAAAAGATCTGCCTTTGATGCTTTCGAACGGTAATTGCATCGAGAAAGGCGATTTGGATGGCGACCGCCATTTCGCCATTTGGCATGACCCACATCCCAAGCCTGCTTATCTGTTCGCATTGTTTGCGGGTGATCTAGGCGTGATCAAAGACAAGTTCACCACGATGTCGGGCCGCGAGGTCACGCTCGAGATTTATGTTGAGCACGGCAAGGAACCCCGCGCCAGCTACGCAATGGATGCCTTGATCCGGTCCATGAAATGGGACGAGGAAGTGTATGGATGCGAGTATGATCTGGACATCTTCATGATCGTCGCTGTGTCGGACTTCAATATGGGAGCCATGGAGAATAAGGGCCTGAATATCTTTAATGACAAATATGTTCTGGCCGACTCTGAGACAGCGACCGACACAGATTATGCCAACATAGAAGCGATCATTGCCCATGAATATTTCCACAATTGGACGGGAAACCGCATCACTTGTCGCGACTGGTTTCAGCTTTGTCTAAAAGAGGGACTTACGGTCTATCGCGACCACAGTTTTTCAGCTGACATGCGCTCTGCGCCTGTTAAACGCATTGCCGAAGTCAGAGCGCTGCGCGCCCATCAGTTCCCGGAAGATTCAGGCCCGCTAGCGCATCCGGTGCGACCACGCCAATATGCCGAGATCAACAATTTTTACACGTCGACCGTCTACGAAAAGGGCTCCGAAGTCATTGGTATGCTTCACACCATCCTTGGTGCTGATGGCTACAAAGACGGGATGGACCTTTACTTTGAGCGACATGATGGCGATGCCTCCACGATCGAGGATTTCTTGAAGTGCTTTGTTGATGCAACCGGCGCTGATCTTGAGCAATTCGCTCTCTGGTATGATCAACCCGGAACACCAAATCTCGTTATCAAAACTAATTATGATGAGAAGGCGCAACGCTTCGTTGTGACAATCGCGCAAAGCAACAACCCGGTTGTTGCCAGCAATGAACTGGAGCCCATGCATATTCCACTCCGTTTTGGATTGATCGGCCAGGGTGGAAAAGACATGACCTGGACAGGGGTAACAGGCGCCGATGTCATGGGCGACGTTATTCACCTGCGCAATGCTGAACACAAAATTGCTTTTGAGGGTATCAAGGAAAAGCCCGTCTTTTCTGCGTTGCGAGGATTTTCTGCGCCAGTCACCACCGTGCCGGAGCGCGCGGATGATGAACTGGCCTTTTTGGCCCGCCGTGACAACGATCCATTCGCACGGTGGGAAGCACTGAACAGTTTGCTCATGCGCCAACTACGCAAGGCGACAGCCAGCGCAGCGGCTGGAAACAAAACTACGACATCATCTGAAACCCTGACGATCCTGGCCGAGATTGCAGCAAATGACAATCTGGAACATGCTTACAAAGCGCTCTGCCTGACTCTGCCATCTGAAGCTGATATTGCCAGAGAAATCGGATCCGATATTGATCCTGATGCGATACGAGTGGCGCGTGAAAACGTGCTGGACTCTATCGCGAATTTTTCAGTTGCCTTGTTCGAGCGTATCTATGGTGAATTGGCAATTGATACCGTTTATTCCCCAGACGCTAATGCGGCAGGTAGACGGGCACTCCGTAACACTGCCCTGACCTATTTGAGCCGCGCGAGCGACAATGCCACTCTTGTACAGCAGCACTTTGATGATGCAGACAACATGACAGACAAATCTGCGGCACTGCAGATTTTAGCACATCAGTTTCCGGATGAAGCGGCTTCTATAAAAGTGCTTGATGAATTTCGTCACACCTATCAGCACGAGCCCATTGTCCTGGATAAGTGGTTTGCCATACAGGCCATGATCCCGGGTGAAAGCGCGTTGGATCGCGTGAAAGCATTGACCGAGAGTGAGCATTTCACCTGGGAGAATCCAAATCGCGTCCGCTCGGTCATTGGTTCATTTGCAGCAGGCAATGCCACAGGCTTCAACCGAGCCGATGGTCATGGGTACAAATTCTTATGCGAAACCACTGCAAAGCTGGACAGGCTCAATCCACAAGTTGCTGCCCGCCTGATCACAACGATGCGCGCCTGGCGCACTCTGGAAGCACAGCGCCGAAAACATGCGCTGGCAGCCTTGAATGAACTTGCATCAAATGATGATTTGTCTCGTGATGTGCGAGACATCGTTGAACGCATGCTTTCCTGATTTGACATATATTACAATGTGTTAGTTCAATCTCGCCAAATTAGTAAACAATTTGTAAACTTTTTTTGCCCCAAGGGGTGGACAGGGCGAATCAGTTTTGATTCATTGGTCCCGAATCGACACGTAGCGTTCGTCGTTCGCGTAATCAGTAACATAGAGGTTTGAGGCTGTGGGGGCACAGTAAACGCACTTTGTGCGAGGGGACGATTTTGTCTTTTGCTAGCATAAGCAAAACAGACGCTGACGATATGGCAGGTCACGCCAGGTTCTTAGCCGAACCTGCCGCCAACACATTCGCAGCGGTTGAGCCTTATCTGAAACGCTCAATACCCGTGCTGATTATGATCTTCCTTTGCGGCATATTCTTCTTGCGCGGCATGGCGCTGGTTGCCGATCGCCAAGATACCGAGCAAGCTGGCAAGATGTTCATCTCGCTGCTCGCATCCACCGCGAAGGGTGCAGTTGACGAAGCTCAGTCCAATGGATTTCCTCCCAAGACCGGCGCTGAATTTGAACAAATTCTGTTTCGGACGATGCCCAACGAAGCAACCCTGGAAGGTCGCTTTATTGTCATCACAAATAATGCAGGCAAAGTTATTGGGGTACGCGGCGGACACCAGGACACTATAGGAAAAGACTTTCCCTCACTCTTAGGTGGTGCCCAGCCGCTGTTCATGTTTGGTGAGAGCGCCGGGGTTCAATCTGTGATTCTGGATGAACAGGTGCACCTTGCGGCCGCAGCAAAGATCGGGGATGGCAATGCAGTCATAGCAGTGATGCAAAGCGAAGCCTTCCTTTTCGATGCATGGCGCAAGCGGGTGTCACTTGATGTTACCATGTTTGCCCTCACCTCCACGATTTTGATCATGCTGCTTTATGTATATTTCGGTCAGATTGCGCGGGGCAGAGCAGCAAAACAAATCTATTCAGAGACCCTGAAGCGCGTGGAAACAGCACTGGCGCGCGGACACTGCGGGCTTTGGGATTGGGATCTTGCGCATGGACGGGTGTTCTGGTCGAGTTCCATGTTTGAAATGCTAGGCTATGAGCCGATTGATGATGTGCTTTCGTTCGGCGAGATTTCGCCGATGCTTCATCCTGATGACACAGATCTGTTTGAACTGGCTCAAAAAGCCGCGGCGCAAGAGATCACTGGCATTGATGAAGTTATTCGTATGCGCCATGCCAATGGCAATTATGTCCGGTTGCGTATCCGTACAGAATTGGTGGGCGGTCAGTCTAACGGCAGCCACCTCATCGGCATCGCGATCGATGTCACAGAAAACCATCGTTTGGTTGAGCTGAGCAATATTGCAAGTCAAAATTTGAAGGCAGCGATTGAAAGCACTTCGGAATCATTTGTTCTATGGGACAAGGACGACCGGCTTGTTTTGTGCAACCAAAATTATCGCGAGTATAACGGCATCCCTGAGCACCTGGCGGTTCCGGGTGTCTCTCGCGCACAAATCCGTGCCGCAATGCGACCACCGCTGATTGATCGTCGTATCCCGCGCAATGATGGCGATGACAAATCTCAAACTTATGAGCAACAGATCGAGGATGGACGCTGGCTGCAGATCAACGAACGTCAAACCGTGGCGGGCGGCATGATTTCTGTTGGTGCGGATATTACCCAACTGAAATTGCAGGAAGAGCGGTTGATCGAAAGCGAGCGTCGTTTGATGGCCTCGATCGAGGATGTGACCATCGAGCGGACCAAATCGCAGCTCAAAGCAGTCGAACTGGCTGATTTGAACACCAAGTATCTGACGGCCAAGGATCGTGCCGAAGCAGCCTACAAGGCCAAGACGGAGTTCCTGGCTAATGTCAGTCATGAGTTGCGGACGCCGCTTAATGCCATCATTGGATTTTCCGAGATCATGCAATCTCAAATGTTCGGTCCAATGGGATCAGAACGCTATGATGAATATGCCAAGGATATCCACACCAGCGGTGAGTTCCTGCTCAATGTGATCAACGATATTCTGGAGATGTCAAAAATTGAGGCTGGACGGGTCGTATTGGAGCGCGAAACGCTTGATTTGCGTCCCCTGATCGAAGAATCCATGCAGATGCTCTCACTGCAGGCTGAACAAAAAGATATTCTGGTAGAACAATCAATTGCCGATGAAATGCGGATTGATGCGGACCGCCGCGCTATCAGGCAAATCCTGATCAATCTTGTATCCAATGCAGTCAAGTTCACCGAACATGGTGGAAGAATTCAAATCCGCGCCAAGGCGTTTTCCAATGCAGTTCAGATTTCAATAGAAGACACCGGTTGCGGAATTCCAAAATGCGATCTTAAGCGTATCGGCAAACCCTTCGAACAGGTTCAAAACCAATTCTCCAAAAACCATACCGGTTCGGGTCTGGGTCTTGCGATTTCCCGCTCACTGGCTGAACTGCATGGCGGATCAATGAAAATCAGGTCCAAGGTTGGCAAGGGTACAATTGTTTCACTGCGCATCCCGATAGAAGATATCGCCAAAAACAAAGAAACGGACCCGATTAATCCGGATCCGCTTCCTCAGTCTTGAGAGTCTAGTTTTCTCTAGCCGCGGTCATCACCACCGCGCTTACCCTTACGTTTGCCACCACGGCGTTCCATCTTCTTGGCTTCTTCAGCCGAAATGAAACCGTCTTCATCGGCATCAAGGCGTTCGAACATAGTCATTTGGCGCTCTTCCAGTTCGGCTTTGCTGATTTTGCCATCGTCATCTGAATCGATGCGACGCACGACGCGTTCAATCCGGCGCCCTTGTCGCTCTTCGCGTGCATTTTCAATTTCAGCTGCGGTGATGACACCATCACTATCAGCATCAATGCTCTCAAAACGCTCGCTCATGGGCGCTGAAAATTCAGCGAAATCCAGCTGGCCATCATCATTGGCGTCAACGCGCTCAAAGAATTGGGCGGGTCCACGACCTTCACGATCGCCGCCTTTTCTATCATGGGCAAAAGCGCCGACCGCGCCGGTCAAGACCACTGCTGAGCTTACAATAGCAATTGTTGTTTTTTTCATTAGAGACATCGTGTTTCCTTTTCCTGGACAGTCAGACTGCCCGCATTTGTTATGCCCATTGCTGAGCAGAAATCCCCTCGCTTGGTCTCACTTTCGTGAGGCGATGATGTGGCTGAATATTTCGGCCACTCTTTGTTGCTGTTCGCCCAGATGCGCTTGCAGCGTTACGATGTCCGGTAGATTCAAGGCCGCACAAAGCTGTTCTATCAATCCGGACGTCGCAGTCGCCGGATCAAATGGTTCGGCGACACACAATCGGATGAGATGGTTCACAAGCGTGAATTCATCTGATGCCTTGATAAGGAGTTCCCGGTCATCTGCACTGAGAATTTCCTCATCCAGCAAGGATAAAATATGCTTGGCGCTGCGCGGATACAACTTACGGTTTGTTAAGTTGGGATTAAATTTTGGTAAGGCTGTCAGGGCCCAATACTGCGCCATGAACTCTATATCAGTGATGCCGCCGATAGCCTTTTTCAGATCCCAAACAGATTGAGCAGGTTTTTCCTTCGCCAAGCGCTGACGCATGTCGGCCATGTTGTTGCGTGTTTTGTCGATGTCGCGAGGCATGCCGAGTATGGCTACACGCTCCTCTTCTACCTGCTTGCATAAGGAAGGATCGCCACACACAGTCCTGGCGCGGGTCAGAGCCATTTGTTCCCATGTCCATGCTTCTTCGCGCTGGTATTTGGAGAATGACGTGATGGATGTTGCCAATGGGCCCTTGTTGCCGGAAGGACGTAGGCGGAAATCGACTTCGTACAGTACACCTTCGGCCGTTGGTGCGGAGAGCGCTGCAATCAGCCTCTGGGTTATGCGGGCGTAATATTGGGATGCTGCCAGCGGTTTTGGACCGTCACTTTCGATAAGATTGTCCGCATCATAAATCAGCAGGAGATCAACGTCACTGCCTGCGGTCATCTCGCAACTGCCAAGCCGACCCATCGCCACAAGACAATGGCGACCGGATGGTATGTATCCGTGTTTTTGAACGATTTCCGTCACGGCGGCGTTCAAAGCGCGTTCCAGAAGCATATCAGCCAGTTGGGAGAGCGCATGGCCGAACACTTCGGCATCAATATTATTGGTCAGCAACCTGATACCAGCGAGAAAGCGTTGCTCGGCTGCAAAAATTCTCAATCGGTCGAGAAAATCCTCGTAGCTGTTGGCTTCAGACAAGAATGTGTCGAGCCGCGCTTCAAGCTCCTCCGGATTTGGCAATCGCTCAAAAAACAGCGGATCCAGCATGCCATCGAAAACAAGTGGTCGTTTCGTGATGATCTCGGCCAACCTTGGTGCCGAAGACAGAATGCGCGTCAGCAACTGCAGCAGATCGCGGTTCGTGTTAAGCATAGAAAAAAGTTGGACCCCTGTTGGCAATCCGCTCAACAGGGCATCAAAGCGCAAGATTGTATCGTCCCCGCGCCCACTTTTTGCGAAGCTTTCGAGCAATTGTGGCAGCATCGCGGTCAGCTGTTCGCGCGCCTTGGACGATTGCAAAGCACGGTATCGGCCAAAATGCCATGCCTTGATGATGTTCCACATATCTGTGGTGCGCTCAAAGCCCATAACAGCCAAGTTTTCGAGTGTATCGGGGTCCGGGTCTTCTCCGGTAAAAACAAGATTTCTACTCTCTCCGCTAAGTTTCTCTTCACCCTCAAACAGATCGCCAAAGTGCCTTTCAACAGACAAAAATGTGCTCATCAATTTTGAGCAAAAATCATCAATGGACCTATATCCAAGCAAGCCTGAAATGATGGCCAACTCTTCATCGGTCTTGGGGAGAGTGTGCAATTGCTCGTCGGCAACCATTTGTATGGCGTGTTCCGTTCGACGTAGCACATTGTAGGCAGAGATGAGTTCGTCGCGAGCGTTATTTCCAATCCATCCGGTATCAGCCAGGCGTGCCAACATTTCGGTTGTGCGCCGATCACGCAATTTCGGCGCGCGCCCGCCTGCAATCAGCTGTTGAGTCTGCACAAAGAACTCGATCTCACGAATACCGCCTCTGCCAAGTTTTACATTGTGTCCGTGTATGGCGATCTTGCCGTGACCCTTGTGAGCATGAATCTGCCGCTTGATTGATTGCACATCTGAAATGGCTGCATAATCAAGATATTTGCGCCATATGAATGGTGCCAATTCAGCCAGAAAGTTTTCACCTGCCACCAGATCGCCCGCAACTGGTCTCGCCTTGATGAAGGCGGCGCGTTCCCAGTTCTGTCCCCTGCTCTCATAGTAAGTCAGTGCGGCTTCCACATTTATGGCAAGCGGCGTAGCACCGGGATCAGGTCTTAGTCGAAGATCGGTCCGAAAGACATAACCATCGCCTGTGCGCTCCTGCATGATACGCACCAGACGACGTACAAGACGGGTCATCAATTCGTTTGGATCCTGGCCCTCGGAATACTGCAACCCCTTTGCACCAAGATCGATGTAGACAATGATATCTATGTCAGACGAATAATTTAGCTCGCGCGCGCCAAGTTTACCCATGCCCAGTACAATGATACCTGAGTCTGTCGATGGATCAGTTGGATTTTCAAGGGTCAGCTTGCCTGATTCATGCGCGTCGAGCAGCAACCAGTTCAAACAGCTCGTCAGGCATGCTTGTGCCAATTGAGAGAGCAAATGGGTGGTTTGTTCAACCGATAGAACCTGCGCAATGTCGCCAAGTCCGATCAACATATGCGCTTCGGATTTGATGTTGCGAAGCGCCGTCATTAGAGCCGTTTCGCTTATCTGTTCGTCGCTGCTCACCAAATACCCGGCATCTAAGATCAATGCCTCAATTCGCTTTTGCAGGGGAGTTTCAAACAGTTCTTCCAATTGAGCTGGAAATCGCAAGATCATGCCGCGCAAGAATGGCGACAGCGTCATGACGCTAGGTAGAAATTGCCCGATTGGCTCGTTGTTTTCGATTGCCCGGGCCAGTTTGGGCGCGACGTCGTCCGCACAAGCCTGTCTCAGTGATGTCAGGTTCTCCGCGCAAGCCTCAGACGCCGCGCCGGAGAGTTTGACTGGCTCTTTTCCAAACCATGATCGTGATGCTGACAATGGCGTGCCTCATTTTTTATCTTTTTTGGCACCCACAGCTTTGACCTGAGTGAGAGGGAATGACAAGACCACACGCAATCCTGGTTGTGCGTCACTAAAGCTGATCTCGCCTTTGTGCAGGCTCATAATCGCTGAGACCAGGCTAAGTCCCAGTCCTGATCCTGCCTCTGAGCGGCTTTCGTCGAGACGCACAAATCGCTTCAAAACCCGATCATGATTTTCTTCATCAATCCCTGGACCGTTGTCCTCAACAATCAGCTCCACAGATCGCCCATCAGGGCTCCTATGTCCTGTAATTTTGATTTGCGGGTTCTCATGGGTGCAATATTTGACTGCATTATCAATGAGATTTGTGAGTGCTTGCCCAATCAGATCCCTATTGCCCTCAACGACCAAATTATCCTGGATTTCAGTGGCCAGAGTGCCACCGGCATCTTCAATGACCGGATCGTATAATTCCGCCAAATCTGAAGCCAGATTGGATAGAGCGACCGCTTCAGTTGTGTGTTTTGAATACCCCGCTTCGACCCGAGATATCAGCAACATGGCGTTGAAAATGCGGATCAGATGATCAGACTCAGCGATCATGTCGTTGAGAGCTTCTCGGTACTGCGTATTGGATTTTTTGCCACGCAGCGCCTCTTCCGCCCTGTTTCTTAGTCGGGTCAAGGGCGTTTTCAGATCATGGGCGATACTGTCGGAAACATCACGCAGTCCCTGGTTGAGGTTCTCTATTCGCCCGAGCATACCGTTCAAGCTGGTTGAGAGCCGATCAAATTCATCATTGGACGGACTGACGGGTAGCCGCTCAGACAAATCACCACCAACGATCCGAGCACTGGCCGCCGACACACTATCGATACGTTTGAGCGCCCTGCGTCCGACAAAAACCCAAATCAACAAACCGCCCAGGCCCATAATGCCCAATCCGATACCCAAGGATTGTCGAACAACGCCACGAAAGCGCAGCGGTGATCTCAGATCCTTTCCCACCACGATTCGCAATCCGCTGTTGAGTTGAATAACTTGCGCTATGGCACGCGGTCCACGATCACTGTCAAGGTCATCATCGTCATCGCCAAAACGGGTGTACCTGAACGGCTCCTCGGTCCACCCTTCGTGCTCCAGAATACCTGGCTCGAGCTGCGCGATGTTTCCCGAAATGATGCGCCCAGCATTGTCGGCGACGAGATAGACAAACGCGTCTGGTCTGCGGGAGCGACGATCTATTTCGCGCACCAATGCGCGAACACCGCCATTGTTGTAGGAACGCGCCAGACCGACAATCTCTTGGTTGAGAGACTCGCGGGTTTGGTTCATCAAGAAACCAGCCGCCAGGTGGGTCATGTAGAAAACAAGGAAAATCGCGCACACTGAAAACAACAGCAAATACAGCGCAGAAAGCCGCGCCGCTGTCGTCTTCATCATCGCAGAGAAACGGGCCAACATTACTTGTCCCGCATGACATAACCTGCGCCGCGGATCGTGTGGAGCAGCGGTTTGTCAAAACCTTTTTCGATCTTGCCGCGCAATCTCGAAATATGGACGTCGATTACATTGGTTTGGGGATCAAAATGATAATCCCATACATGTTCAAGCAACATGGTCCTTGTTACGACTTGTCCCGCATTACGCATCAGGTATTCGAGCAGGCGAAACTCTCGGGGTTGCAATATAATGGCCTCTTCACCGCGTTTGACTTCGTGGGACAATCGATCCAATGACAGGTCACCGACTTGGTACTTGGCATGGTTGTCTGAATTTGCCCCGCGACGCGCCAATGCTTCCAAGCGCGCCAACAACTCGGAAAATGCGTATGGTTTGGTCAGGTAGTCGTCGCCGCCTGAGCGCAAGCCCATCACGCGATCATCGACTTCACCCAAGGCCGAGAGAATGAGAACGGGCGTGTTATCGCCGTTTTCGCGCAATTCAGTGATGACCGACAATCCATCGCGTTTGGGCATCATGCGGTCAACGACCAAAGCGTCGTATCCACCATGATCGGCCAGCGCAAAACCGTCTATGCCATTATGGGCCATATCGGCAGTATGACCAGCTTCGTTCAGCGCGTTTCTGAGGTACTTTGCGGCCTCAACGTCGTCTTCGATAATTAGAAATTTCATATCTGCTTTTAACAACGCAAACCCTCAGAGCAAAGTAAAATTGGTGGCAGCAACACGGAGGGGAATTATGCTGCTGCCACCTGTTAGCAACCGGCTACTCTCAATGCCGATTGAAACCTGGTTGATGTTATGCCAGCGGTAGTGCCACGAAGCGACTGCGATCATTGCTTTCGAGGCGCAGCAAGGCAGCTTTGCGGCCGTCCGCCTTGACTGCGTCCAGCATTTGCTGGACATCTGCAAGCTCAGACACCTTTTGGTTGTTGATTTCAGCAATGATGTCACCGACGCGAATGCCAGCTTCAGATGCATCGGAACCGGGCTCAACAGCTGTCACGACAATGCCTTCACCTTCATCGTTCGGAATAACGGTCAAGCCGAAGTCTTCAAGGACGGCGGGATCAACGGGCTCGGTCGGCTCCTCGATGCTCGCTGATTGATCAGCTGGAAGTTCGCCCAGCTTGACCTTGATGTCGCTGGATTCTCCATTCCGGTTGATCGTGATTTCCACATCAGAGCCCGGATCAATATCAGCAATCATCCGAGAGAGCTCACGCGGACTCTCGACAGCGTCGCCATTGACACCGGTTATAATGTCGCCTGCGCGGATGCCTGCATCAGCTGCGGGAGATTCTTCCTGCGGGTCCGAAACCAAGGCACCTGTCGCTTCAGCCAGCCCAAGCGATTCAGCAATTTGCTCTGTTACGGGCTGAATTGCGACACCCAGCCAACCGCGTTCTACCGAGCCGTCATCCATCAGGTCTGCAATGACCTCTTCGGCCAGTGAGGCGGGTACAGCAAATGCGATACCAACGTTACCACCTGAAGGTGAATAGATTGCCGTGTTGATGCCAACAACTTCGCCGTTCAGACCGAATGTCGGACCACCAGAGTTGCCCCGATTGACAGCAGCATCAATCTGCAAAAAGTCATCATAAGGCCCCGCACCAATGTCTCGCCCGCGGGCAGACAGGATGCCTGCTGTCACAGTGCCGCCCAAACCAAACGGATTGCCCACAGCAACGACCCAATCACCAATGCGAACATCATTCTCGTCGGCAAAGGTAACATAGGTAAAGGTTCGATCATCTTCGACTTTCAGGACAGCGAGGTCAGTGCGTCGATCTTTTCCGATCAGTTTTGCATCTAGTTCTGTTCCATCGTTCAGGACGACTGAAAATTCGGTACCATTGTCGATAACGTGGCTGTTTGTGACCACAAATCCATCATCTGAGATGAAGAAACCGGAGCCCTGCGAGATAGGACGCGCGCGCTCAAAGCGTTCACCACGGTTGCGGTTTCTGTTTTCAAAGCGCTCACGCGGTCCAAAGAAGCGGCGCATTTGATCTTCAAAGTCGCCGCGTGGATCAAAATTGAACTGCCCTCTCCGGTCTGAAACCGGGCGGACGTTCGATTTTACCCGAACCGAAACAACTGCCGGCGATACCGCCTCAACGACATCAGCGAAGCCGGGGATGGACGGCGCATCAAGTTGAACTGGATCAGCAAGTACAGGGGTTGATGTGGTGGCAGCCACTCCTGTGAACCCAGCACCCACGATTGCGGCAGCCAGCAGTGTTCGGGAAAGTGATTTTGAAATGGTTGTCATATTCTACCTCTAGTGATTGTTGTATAGACGCACCAAAAACTCGGTAGAACTAGAGATAGGGCAGCTCAGATTGCTGCAACCTTTCCAATGTGTGAAATATTGGTAATGTTAGGGCCACTTTTGGGCCACAATTGAAGCCAGAAAGCCCTAGTTTTCAACGATTGTAATGACTTTTGAGTTTTGCTCCAGAGTTTTGTGAACCGGGCATTTATTGGCAATCTCTTCTATCTTGTCGGCGATCTCAGCGGATACGGTACCCTCAATGGAAATTCGACGCTCAAATCGATCGATCTTACCCTTTTGAGATTGCTCGCCTTCGGCGCATTCTTGACAGTCTTTATAGTGCACCTTGTCATGCGACACATCCACCGTCACCGCGCCAAGATCGATTTTCTTGAAATCGGCATACATGCGCAATGTCATTGACGTGCACGCGCCCAGAGCTGCGCTCAAAAAGTCATACGGGCTTGGCCCAGAATCTGTTCCACCAACCGATGCAGGCTCGTCGGCAAATAGGCGGTGTTTGCCGGCCTGAACCGTGTTTTGAAACTTGCTATCTCGAGTTTCCTTCACGCGGACGTGTTCAATGGCCTCCAGACCCTGTGGTTGATCCTTTGGAAGAAGCCGAGATGCCCAAGCGGAAATCATTTCGGCAGCAAACTCTGAATCCGATTCTCGTGTCAAAAGGTGGTCTGCATCGTTGAGCGAAACAAATGACTTGGGATGTTTGGCAGCTTGAAATATTCGGGTTGCGTTCTCGACACCAACGGTTTGATCGATGGGCGAATGGAGAACGAGCAATGATGCACGTATCTTGGCAATTCGGTCGGTCAGGCGCGTTTCGCGGGCAGCCTCAATGAATTTTTTGCCAATTTTGAACTTGCGTCCTGACAATACAACTTCTGCAACACCCTGCTCCTCAATTTCCTCGATCTGATCATCGAACATGTGCAGAACATGCTCTGCGTCCGATGGCGCACCTATTGTTACAACGCCCTTCACATCTGGAATTTCGGTAGCGGCAGCCAAAACGGCCGCACCACCGAGGGAATGGCCAATCAAAATCGTAGGTGCTTCGCCACGACCGCTCATATATTCGGCCGCCTTGACAAGATCTTCCACGTTTGAGGCGAAGCTCGTATTGGCAAATTCTCCCTGGCTCGATCCCAACCCGGTAAAATCAAATCGAAGTACGGCAACACCCAAGCGCGACAAATGATTTGCAATTCTGCGTGCGGCCAGAATGTCCTTCGTACATGTAAAGCAGTGCGCAAAGAGTGCGTAGCCCCTGATTTTGCCGTCAGGTCGGTCAAAACGAGCTGCCAGCAGCTCACCGTTTGAAGACTGAAATTCGCGCTTTTCGGTAGCCATATGTCGTCCCTCAATGTTGGAGGGGCAACCTAGCGAGGATGTCGCTCAACTGCACGTAAAACATTTGCGAGCTTTCAGTTACTGCTCGTTCTTGTCCAGATCATCAAGCAATTGGTTCAAACGTGCTTCTTCTTCCGATGAAAGCTTAATGGCGCCTGCAGGAGCAGCATGCTGGCGACTATAGATCAGCGCTGCAAGGCCTCCAATGACAAGAACCAGAATTGGCGTACCCCACAGCACGAAATTTCGGATGGAGAAACTTGGGCGTAAGAGCACAAACTCACCATAGCGACCAACGACGTAGTCCATGATTTGGTCATTGGTATCGCCGGAAACCAACCGTTCCCGAACCAGAACCCTCAAATCGCGTGCAAGTTCAGCGTCAGAATCATCAATCGATTGGTTTTGGCAGACCAGGCAACGCAAATTGGCTGAGATATCACGCGCTCGTTGTTCTAGAGCGGGGTCAGATAATATCTCGTCAGGATTGACGGCCAATGCGGGCCCAAGCGCAAACATGGTCCACAAAACAAAGCCAAATATTCTGATGCTCATCATTCTGCAGGCCCACCAACCGGCACATCCACGCGCCGTGACTTCGCCTTATTCGGTGCACCTATTCGCAAGCGTCGATCACTGAGTGAAACAACACCGCCAATTGTCATAAACACGGTCCCCCACCAGATCAGCGTGACCATCGGCTTCCACCATATGCGAACCACAATCTGGTCGGTTCCTTCGACCTTATTGCCCAAGGATACGTAATACTGGTTGAACAGCATCGTCAAAATACCTGCTTCAGTTGTCGGCATTCTGCTTGCAACATAAACTCGGTTTTCGGGTTCCACGACGCCAATGGTTTGGCCATCTTGTGAGATGGTGAAAACTGCTTGGTCGTATACAAAGTTCGGACCCTGACGCGCTTCCAGACTTTCAAAACGCATGTCGTAACCAACAAATTGGGTTGTATCTCCGGGTGCCATCGAAAGAACGGTTTCACGCTCAAATGCTGTCACTGAAACGATGCCCAGCGTCGTAATGCCAACGCCGGCATGGGCGAGCGCCGTTCCCCAAGATGATCGTGGCAAGCCCTTCAGACGTGCCCAAGCCACATTCAGCTTGGCTTTTGGTAGTCCGGCTTTGGCCCAAATGTCGGCCAATGCGCCAAAGATCAGCCAAAATGCAAGCGCGATGCCAAAGCTGGACAGAATTGGCGCCTGGTAGATCACATAGGCAAATACCAGAGCCACAAGTAGCGACAGGCCCGCAGCCACCCAGAGACGCTCGAAAGCGCCGTACATATTGCCGCGTTTCCATGCAAGGAATGGTCCAAACGGCATCGCAATGAGCAGCGGGATCATCAAGGGTCCAAACGTCATGTTGAAGTAGGGTTCGCCTACCGAAATCTTCTCTTCAAACAATGCCTCGATAAACAATGGATAAAGAGTTCCAACAAAGACCGTTGCTGTTGCCGTTGTAAGAAACAAATTGTTTAGGACCAGCGCTCCTTCGCGAGAGATCGGATGGAACATCCCTCCATTGCGCAAGGTTGAAGCGCGCATAGCGAACAAGATCAATGCACCGCCGATGAATGCGACCAGAATCGCGAGAATAAACAATCCCCTGGTTGGGTCGGTTGCAAATGAGTGAACTGAAGTTAAAACGCCGGAACGCACAAGAAAAGTTCCAAGCAGTGCAAAGGAAAACGCCAGAATGGAAAGCAATATTGTCCAAACTTTCATGGCTTCACGCTTTTCCATGACCAGCGCCGAGTGAAGCAATGCAGTGCCGACGAGCCAAGGCATGAAGGATGCGTTTTCTACCGGATCCCAGAACCACCAGCCGCCCCAGCCCAGTTCGTAATAAGCCCAGTAAGAGCCCATTGATATGCCTGCCGTCAGAAACAGCCACGCAGTTAACGTCCAAGGTCGAACCCAACGCGCCCATGCTGCATCAATTCGCCCCTCGATCAGTGCAGTAATGGCAAATGAAAAGCAGATGGAAAATCCTACATAGCCCAAATAAAGCAGTGGCGGATGGATGGCCAAGCCGACATCCTGCAAAATGGGGTTAAGATCCCGACCCTCAATAGGCGCAGGAACAAGTCTGATGAAGGGGTTCGAGGTGAGCAGCAAAAATGCGGTGAATGCCACCGTAATCGTACCCTGTGTTGCAAGCACACCAGCTTTTAGACGCGGCGGCAAATTGTTGCCAAAAACGGCTACCAGTGCTCCGAACAGGGCCAAAATAAGCACCCATAGCAGCATCGAACCTTCATGATTTCCCCAGACACCGGTGAACTTGTAAAGCAGGGGTTTGGTTGAGAATGAATTCTCCCAAACATTCTTCACCGAAAAATCCGAGACCACGTAGGCCCATGTCAGGGCGGCAAACGAGATTGATATCGCGATGAACACAACAATTGAAAGAGAGGGCGCAACTGCAATAAAACGTGCATCATTGGTGCGAAGACCGGCAAATGGCACCAACATCTGAGCCAGCGCTAGCGCGAAACCCAAGACAAGCGCATAATGTCCCAGTTCAACGATCATTGCTTTTCATCGCCCTTCCAGAACCCTTGTTCTTTCAGGCTCTCTGCTACTTCGCGCGGCATGTAGGTTTCATCGTGTTTTGCTAGCACAGTATCGGCAATAAAAGTACCGTCGGACGAAAGCATGCCCTCAGCTATAATGCCTTGGCCTTCGCGAAACAGATCAGGAAGTATTCCGGCATAAACGACATCGATTTCATGGTTCACATCTTCAACCGCAAATTTCACCTGATTGCCCGCTGAGTTGTCAACAGATCCCATGACAACAAGTCCTCCAAGGCGCATGCGTCCAGAATTGTCTTCACTCCCAGCCACAAGATCAGAGGGCGTGCGGAAGAACGTGACCTGTTCTCCCAATGCAGAGAGCACAAGCGCCACTGCAAGAGCAAGAATGCCCAGCGCACCAAAAATCACCACAGATCGCTTTTGTTTGCGTGTCATTGTGTTTCTGCTTCTCCGACAGACAAGTTCAACTCAGTTGCAAATGCTTTGATAGATTCAGCCTTCTGCTGATCATCTTCAAATGCAACGAGTGCTCTTTGTACCGCCAATATAGCATCTTCTTTTTGATCCAGAACAACTCGCGCACGAATAAGCCTTTGCCATTCTTCTACACTGCCGCCCTGCTCGACCAACCTGGCATCAAGTTGAGATACCATACCTTGTATCATTGCCTGACGATCTTCGGATTCCATTGCTTGCGCTTCATCCATAGTTTCCTGGCTGATGGATGGGGCGCTGCTGCTGGTTTGAGATTCAATTTGCGCCAAAGCAGCCAATTGGCGTTCTGCAACTGAACGCCATCCTTGGTCCGCATCAGGATTTTGAGTGATTGCCTGCCATATCCGGCTGGCCTGCGTGGCGTTTCCTGCCTGCGCTTCTGATAAACCAATGAAAAACTGACTGCGCGCATCGTTGGGATCCAATAGTGCAGCATTCTCAAATAGAGATTTTGCCACGGGACTCACAGTACCCCCTGCCATGGCAACTTCAACTTCGCCCAACCCCGCCAGTCGTGTGGCATCTTCGCCCAGTATGCGAATTGCAGTCGCATAGGCATTTCGCGCTTTTTCACCCTCTCCCAAACGAAAATAGATAGGTGCAAGCACATCCCATCCCCGGCCATCTTCCGGGTTTGACTGCAAATGCGCTTCAGCACGCGCAACAAGCGCGCGAAGTTGTTCGGATTCCTGGGCTTTTGCACGATCTGCCACTTGTACAGCTTCCAACCGTGCTTGTAGAGGTTGAGCTTCCATCGTCGGCGACCCCAGGGTTGCATAGGTCAGCGCTGCGATAACCGGAACAAAAATGAGCGCTATTGCACCGATAAACAAATTTCCAAATTTGCGGCTGGCATCGTGATTGCCACTTTTGGCAATGGCATTCAGCTTTTCTTGCGTAGCAAGCAGTCGCCTTGCGATTTCTGCATGGGCTTGCTTGGCATCCGCAGTGCTGATCAAGCCCCGCTCGGTTTCCAGTTCCAACTCTTTGAGTTGATCCTTGTAAACGGTCAGATCATGCTCAAATTCGGCAAAATCGCTCGCAGATTCTTTGCCTCGCTCAGTAAACAGTGCGGGCACAAAGGCGAAACCGATTGCGACAATCGTCAGAACGGTGATGGTGATGCCAAATATCATGGAACTGAAATATGCATTGCCCGTCTAATTGCCAAGACAAATTCACCGCATGCGACAATGAGCAGCTTTGGGCGAAATGTGTACGAGCGAAGACATGTAAACATTCAGGAAAGCAGCGTCCAGCTACCATTTTCGTTTCTGCATGCCGTCCCACGCACCGTTGATTCCGTCGCACGATCTATAATCGTGTGCTCATACTGACGACAATCCTGCGATCCAACCCGGTATGGCTGCGACGGTATAATGCGACCATTGAGGTTCTTGCCCTGCCAAAGTACTGCTTCACCTGGTGCAGTATATTCGAGTGCACGATACTCGTTTTGAAGCGCCAATAGGCGATCTGCGCGGGGCATTTGATCGCCTTGTGCACGCCCCACTAGACCACCTTCCAACGCCGCCAGAAGTTCGACAGGTGCGGAAACCTCGCTGCTATTGGAATTGTCGTTTGTGGTGTTCCTGCCGCCGCCAACCGTAACGCAGCCGGTCGCCAGTAAACACGCGCCCAATACGATCACGAGGTGTAGCGGTTTATGTGAAGTCAACTGTTGCTCTCCAGCGCCAAAATCATGTCTGGTTTAAGACAAAAATTCCACGGCAACAATGTGACAGGCAAAATTGTAGGCAGTTTTTTATCAGGCCATTGGAAGCTTGACTCTCACTGACAAACCTCCGAGTTGACTTTTGCCCAATTCAATTTTGCCACCATAGGCGTCGGTGGTGTCAGCAACAATGGACAAGCCAAGTCCGGTACCCGGCACTGTTTCGTCTAGTCTTTGGCCTCGCTTCAGTGCCCTGGCACGGTCCTTTTCAGAGATGCCTGGACCATCATCTTCAACCTCAATTTGGAGTACATTTTCCTCCATCGCTTTCGTAGAGACGCGCACCTTGGTCTTTGCCCATTTCAAAGCATTTTCAAGCAAATTGCCTGCGATTTCCTCAAGGTCTTCTCGCTCGCCTGCAAAGTACAGCTTGGGATCTGGCGCAGACAGATTGATCTCATTGTCTGGGTTGAGCTTTCGCATCACGGAACAAATGCGCTCCAGTGTTGCTGCCAGATCAGTGCGGTAGGTCACGCTGCCAAGCTGCGCTGCAATTCGTGCGCGCGACAAGTAATGGTCTACCTGGGTCTGCATACTGAGCGCCTGCGCTTTAACCATCTCCGGCGGAACTTGCTTACCGGCCTCGCCTTCATTGAGCAGCACTGCAATGGGCGTTTTCAGAGAATGGGCAAGATTACCAACCTGTGTGCGTGCACGCTCTACAATGCGCCGATTATTGTCTACGAGGATGTTCATCTCATCGACCATTGGCGCAATTTCAGTCGGGAACTCACCTTCCAATTTCTCGGATTTGCCATCACGAATATCGCTCAGAGCCTGTCGAATTCGGTCCAACGGACGCAAGCCAAAAAGGATAATCACCACATTGATCAGGACTGCACCAATTCCGAAAACGGCCAGTAGTCCGATTGTGCGAAAGGCAAAACGATTGAGTTCACTCTCGAATTCAGAGTGGTTTCCACCGACCAGAAACAAACCAATCAGATTGTTGCCAAGATCAATTTCAGCTTCGAGCACACGCATCTCGTCGCTTTGCCCATCGGAAGAGATAAAGTGCCGATTGAATTCTGGTCCGTACGGCACTTCGTCTAAAGAAGGTCGCGGAAAACTCAGGCCCGCTATCGAAGGTGACTCAATGATGCCGCTTTTTGCTGAGTCAATTAGCTCGACGCGCCAAAACCATCCAGATCCCGGCCTCAAAAAACTGGCATTGCCAAGATTTGGTACGCCGCTGATATTGTCATTCTCATCAATTGTAACTGCACCAATCAAAGAGAATAGTTGCGCTTGCTGCAAGTCCGCAAAATTCCGTTCCGCACCAGCTCTAAACTGGGAAAGTAGAAGCCAGCCCAATATGACCAGCGCAAGAATAGTCCAAAGACTGGAAAGGAAGACAACGCGCCTTGTTAGCGAGATCTGGCTCATTGAGTTCCGTCGGAACTTTGATCCGGCGCGTTCAAGCGATAACCAAGCCCGCGAACAGTTTCGATGAGGTCTTGGCCGATTTTCTTTCGAAGGCGGCCAACGAAAACCTCAACAGTGTTAGAGTCCCGGTCGAAATCCTGATCATAGAGATGTTCGGTCAGTTCTGTTCTGGAAACAACTTCTGCTTGGTGGTGCATCAGGTAAGACAGCACACGAAACTCGTGCGATGTCAGTTTGAGTGTCGCACCATCAATGCTCGCTTTTGAAGTCTTTGTGTCGACTGTTAGCGGCCCACAATGCAATTCGGATGTTGCATGGCCGGCTGCGCGACGAATAAGAGCTCGAACGCGCGCTAAAATTTCCTCGATATGAAATGGTTTTGCGACATAATCGTCCGCACCGGCGTCTATCCCTGCGACTTTATCACTCCAGCGATCACGTGCAGTCAGAATAAGAACCGGCATCACGCGTCCGTCTTCACGCCAACGTTTCAGGACACTGATGCCATCCATTTGAGGCAGGCCAATATCCAAGATAACACAATCATAGGGCTCGGTGTCGCCCAGAAAGTGTCCCTCTTCACCGTCTGTTGCGGTGTCGACCACATATCCGGCTTCTTCCAAGGCCTGCTTGATCTGACGGTTTAGATCAGCATCATCTTCGACCACCAATATGCGCATCAATCACTCCCTTTATGAAAGTCATAGCAAAGCCGACCGGCAATTCAAATCAGTCGATTGGCTAGGGAAGGTATTATTGGGGGATATAGATGACTTCGCGTTTCGGTCGTTCACCATTGGTGGCTGGTACCAGAACAACAATTTTGCAAACTGAGCGTCCATTCTGAACAGCTGCTTCAGCTGCAACCAGCGTTACACCGCGCTCGCGGGCAATTGATTGCCCAACAGCAAAACAATTGTTTTGCGCCAAAAGAACCCTATCGGTGGATTCCCTGGCAGCATGCGCACTTGTTGAAATGATCAACAATATCAGCGCTGTGCCAAGAATATGTGTAACTTTGTGCATCATCATGACCCATTTATACAATGAGCAATCTGAATGGGACATGAATGGTTTTTCGTCAATTTGAATTTGAGCTCTCAAGCGATACGTTGGGATGCTGATAGTCGGCCAAATATTGCAAACAGACCAGAAACAGCAGAAACAACCTGTAGCAAGCCCTCGGTTACGCCTGCTTGCGTAGCCATATCAACATTGTAGCCAAAAAATGTCGCCGCAGTCGCTGAAACGCTGACCAACGTCGCCCAAATGGTTTTGGCGTCGCACCAGGCGGCAGCAAATTGCGGTCCCCGTAGGCTTTCCGGATCATGGGCCGAAAAAACATAGGCGATCGATCCGTTGGGCCAAACGAGTCGACGACGTGATGCCTCATAGGACGGTTTATCATAGAGCGCACAACTGCGAATGCCCGCTGGACCATCAATCATAACCTCCCGAACATCGCCAATGGTCTCACCGATCAATGCAAGTGGTCCCGTAACAGTTTTTGCGAACGGTCTTGTACCGGTCGCCAGTCCATGCACCCATTCGCTACCCGTTCGCGTCTTGCCCGATCCCCGGCCACCAATCAGCAACCATGTCGACCAGTCGTCGTGGCAAGGGGGCCTTTGCGCCTGCCTGAGGAGCAGTGGCCCTTTCTTGATTATGGTTGCAAGAATTGAGGGATCAACGTTCTCTACTGAGAATTTGCTCGACGCGGTGTCCGGCCAAATTTTCAATTCGTTCCTCAATCTCGTTCAAAACATCCCGCATCGAAATCTGTTCAGATTCGGACGGCTTTTCAATGCGGTAATGATCAGCCAAATCTTGTGCTTTCTCGAGGGCTTTCAGAAGTGCTTGAATTTCGTCGGCTCTCTTTTTCTCAAAAGTTGGCTCACCAGAGATTTGGTCACCCAGACTAGCGATCTGGATTTCCAGTGCTTTGACGAGCTTTTCCAAGGAATGGACCAGTGCTGCCTCCACCGAATTCAAACTCCAAAAAAGAAAACCGGCTGCGAGTGCAAGCCGGCCTATCGACGCATTTATGTGATTATGTCATGAACATACATGAGCACCGTGACGGTGTCAAGAATATATTCCTATTTTTTGGATTTTTTTATGGATGACCAGTATCCTCCCCTAAAACCGGAACATACGGGCCTCTTAGGGAAGTGTCCAAGATGTGGCTCCGGCAATCTTTTCGCGAGCTTTCTAACAGTTGGTGATCGCTGCAATATATGTGGATTGAATTACAGTTTTGCCGATGCTGGCGATGGGCCGGCCTTTTTCGCTATTTGCTTGGCGATTGTTCCGGTGGCTGGACTGGCGGTTTGGCTGGAGGTCTCTGTTGGCGCGCCCTATTGGCTGAACGCCCTGATATCAGGACCGTTTTTGATTGCCGCCTGCATTTTGCCTATTCGGCCTCTGAAGGGATACATGATCGCTTATCAATATGTGCTCAAGGCCAAGGAAGGCCAGTTGGAAGATAACAGCCAATCCGTTAAGACTGAAGACGAGTAAAACTTGTTACCTGGCGACAATTGGGGCAAAAAGCTGGGTGGATAGGATGATGCGCGACTGAACGCGATGAACACTGGGCCAAAGCATTCAATATGAATGACCCGTTGAACAATTTACCGGACGAGCAGGAAAAGCCGTTCAAGCGATCGTCATTTCTTTTGGAAATTGACGCATGGGTCGACTCCACCCTTTATGAGGCCAAGTTTGCTGCCGGTGATCTATGGGAAGATATCACTATCTTCTTTCGGCGGTTCAGACCCTATGGCTTCAACCGCGTGTTCTTCGAAGCCACAAGCGAGGCATTTACGCTTGGCATGGGTGGTCTGGTGCTGATGCTGGCGCTCGCGCTGCCAGCGTCTGATGAGATCTCAGACAACTGGCTCGACCGAGATGAGTTTGCGGTCACTTTTCTTGATCGTTACGGCAATGAAATCGGGCGCCGCGGCATTTTGCACAGCGAAGCAGTACCGATCAGCGAACTGCCCGATCATTTGATAAAGGCCGTGCTGGCAACAGAAGATCGTCGTTTTTTCGAGCACCACGGCCTTGATTTCATGGGTCTAGCGCGCGCCATGACGGAGAATGTGAGAGCAAACTCGGTCGTTCAAGGCGGCTCTACACTTTCGCAACAATTGGCAAAGAATATCTTTCTGACCAATGAACGGACACTGCAAAGAAAGATCAAAGAAGCTTTTCTTGCGCTTTGGCTGGAAGCCAATCTGACCAAGAACGAGATTCTCAGGCTGTATCTGGATCGTGCCTATATGGGGGGTGGCAGTTTTGGTGTTGCTGCGGCAGCTGATTTTTACTTCGACAAAGACATTCGAAATGTTGCGCTTTCGGAGTCGGCGATGCTTGCCGGATTGTTCAAGGCGCCGGCCAAATATGCGCCTCATATCAACCTGCCGGCAGCAAGGGGACGCGCCAACGAAGTTCTGACCAATATGGTGCAGGCAGAATTCATGACCGAAGGACAGGTTACAGGTGCAAGGCGAAACCCAGCTGACGTTGTTATTCGTACCGATGCAGACAGCCCGGACTATTTTCTGGATTGGGCATTCCAGGAAGTGAAAAAATATGTCACCGAAAATCGAATTCCGAACCGCTCGCTGGTTGTGCGCACGACGGTTGATTTGGACCTGCAACGCGCTGCCGAGGAGTCGATCGAATTCTTCCTCAGGCAGAATGGACGAGAATACAATGTCGCCGAATCTGCGGCAGTTCTCATCGAGAATACAGGTGCTGTGCGCGCCCTCGTCGGTGGAAGAGACTATGGCGTCAGTCAGTTCAACCGCGCAACGAGCGCATTGCGTCAAGCTGGATCATCGTTCAAGACATATGTTTACACTGCAGCGATGGAGACTGAGCTGTCTCCAGAGAGTGTAGTCGCTGATGCGCCCATAACTTGGCGAGGTTGGTCGCCGCAAAACTATAATCGCCGCTATGCAGGGCGTGTAAACTTGGCAACGGCGTTGGCACGCTCGATCAACACAGTACCTGTTCGGATTACGCGAGACTATCTGGGCGGCACTAAGCCGGTTGTTGATATGGCAAAGGCGATGGGGGTGACTTCCGAAATCAGTAGGCACCACACCACCGTGCTCGGAACGGCGGGCATGACTGTGATGGACCAAGCCACAGGGTATTTGACCTTGGCTTCGGGCGGAATTGCAGGAAAACGTCACGCATTTACGCAAATCATGTCCACCAACGGTAACTTCCTTTTCGACAGACGCTCACTTGATGAAATTGGCAAGCAAGTGATTTCGGAGCGCGCAGATCACGCCATGAACAACATGCTTGTTAATGTAACCGAGTGGGGCACGGCGCGCAGAGCTGCGCTGGAAGGTATTCGTGTTGCTGGCAAAACTGGTACCACCCAAGCCTATCGCGATGCTTGGTTTGTAGGTTACACAGGCAATTTTACTGCCGCAGTGTGGTACGGGAACGATGACTATTCGCCGACAAACCGATTGACTGGCGGTCGCCTTCCCGCGCAGACCTTTCAGCGTATCATGACCTATGCACACCAGGGCATCGATCTTCTACCGCTGGCTGGCGTCCCTAATTCAATACCCGAAAAATCAGCGCAAGATGAACAGGTTGCCGATGCTGATGATCCTCTTGGAAATACAGCACTCCGTCCCAGGTCGCTCTCAAAAGCGACCTCACGATATCTCTCAGAGATGATTTCGGCATTTGACAGCGCACCTGAATTGAAGCTTGACCCCCAACAAGTTGCGAGCACCGACAATTGATTTCTTCCAGATGGAATTTGAATGGCACTCACACGCCGCATGCTGCATTTACAGCGCGATACTAGAGTACGATTGGCGCTAGATGTTTCGCGAAATCACTCCACTGCTTATTGCCCTTACCATTGCTCTCATCGGCGGTATTTACCTGACGGACCGCGTCACTGCACAGTTCGACGGCTTTGGTAAGCTGGAAATCAATGGCTGGGCGGCACACCCAAATGCGGGTTCGTCCGATGCAGATCCCTATTCGCGCGCGCGTGCTGCCCGCACCGGTAGAATAGCGTTGGGCAGTGCTGAAGGGTTGGTTTTTGTGGCACGAACTGACGGCGCGCAACGTCCAATACTGGCAACATGTACTTATGCAATCGTCGGCAAAACTCCCTCCGCGCGTGCCTGGACACTGCGCGCCAGCGATGATCAATATGTCTCAATTGGCTCACCGACGGGTGGCGCTTTCACGCTTCACTCCGGCAATGTCCTGCGCAATCAAGCCGGTGACTTCAAAATCACTTTCTCATCAACGCCGAGCCCCGGAAACTGGTTGCAATCGGCAGGTGTGGGTCAGCGTTATCTGATCATTACGCTTTACGATACAAGCGTTGCCAGCACGACAGGCATCAGCGATTTTACGATGCCAAGCATAGATCGGGTTCGCTGCAATGATTAGCAGGATATTCTATGCGCTGTTTATGGGGGCAATTGGTGCGATCATCATTCATCTTGCGATTATCTTTTTGTTGCCAGGGCTTTCGGCCAACAATCCGTGGTCACTGATTGTCGAGAACGCTGATATCGGTGAACCGATACTCATTGACGATCAACTGAGCTCTGACAATCAAAACCTTTTTCTCGACCCACTGTTCGAAACAGCCGCTTGCCGGTTTGATCTTGCGGAAGGCACAATGCATATCACCGCACAGGGTGATGCACTGATTTGGACAATTGCCGTTTTTGACACGGCTGGCGCAGTGTTATTTAGCGCAAATGATCGAATTGCAAACTCTGCAGATGTCGATCTTGCAATCGTGAACGCAGCGCAACTCAGATTTGCACGTGAGAACACGCCCGATGAGCTTGCCCAGTCAGTGATCGCAGCAGCGGAATTAAATGAGGGATTTGCCTTGCTCAGAGTCTACGCCCCTGACCCAAGTTGGAAATCCAATGCTCAGCGTTTTCTTGAGACGATGCAATGCGATATTCTGGCCTTTTGACATAGGTCGCTGCCAGATCGGTCTGATCCAGACTATGGCTTAGTAGAAGCACCCATTTCCACTTGCGAACGTGAATTCTTTCTGCGCATAGCCTGAGCATCCTTGCCTTGCAACATGCGTTCATACCGAACACCGGTGAACATGATGACTTCAGCGGATTCACGTTTAGCATCGACAGCATGTCGATGTGGATGACGATTTGACTCAAACGAACTTAACGCAACAACTTTGCCCATAGGAACCTCCTTGAGGAGTTGCGAACGGAGGCACATTAGGCAAGCGATAGTTAACGCAATACTAACAATTGTAATCTAAGTTTATGGGTTGTGAGTCCAAGTGTATCTAGTCTGGATTGAGAATGAGTAAGAACTTCCACCTCGTAATATCTGCCGCCAGGGAATTTGCACAACTGCAAAGGCCCAGTTTTAGCCAAAAGCTGCAGTTCCAAGACCTTCTTAGTGCTTATCTGGATAATCTGCCGGTCGAAGACATCACATCGATTTGCAACATTCTGGCTTCCTGCACACATGTCCCCAGATCGCTTATCATGAAACTATGCAAGCAAGATGCGAACAATTGCCGTTCGCTGCTGCTCACCTCACCCGCTTTGCAAGAGGCCGATCTCGCAGAGTTGATCGAGGGGACAAAACAGCTGGATCACGCAAGGGTAATCGCCCGCAGGACCAACCTGCCTCCATCAGTTTCAGCGCTGCTCAGAGAGCTGGAAGATGAGAAAGTCGACAGGGCACTGGATCTTAGGCAGCGACCACTCATTCTCGCTGGACAGGACGCGGCAAACTCAGGTGAGATTGGCGAAGATAGTGTTGATGGTGCATTTCTCGATTTGTGTGTGGAAGATAGTGATATTCTTATCTACACAGCGTTTGCCGACCATTTGGGTCTCAATTTGATTAGCTGCAAAATGTTGTGCACCGATTTGACATCACGCAATCTACCAACAGCCATGCGATACCTGAACTTATCAGAAGACACTGCATGGAGGCTCTATCAACGGCTTGCCAAATCTGAAGCCAGAAAGCCAGGTGTCGCAGATGCCTTCTCGGCCACATACAGAAACCTGACCAAAGAACAGTGCCGAACAGTCATCAGCGAATGGCAAATGGATGAATTGGTGATGGCAGTGCGTTATAGCAGTGCGGCCAATCAATCAGAGCCGAACAAAAAGTCGATCAAACAGACAGCTTAGAGACAGATTCCATTTGGTTCAGAATTTCGGGCCCTTTCAGGATCGTCTCAGATAATGGTCAATAACTCGTCCAGAGCATCGATTGTAATGCCTTCGAGTTCTACGACCCAAAAATCCGGATCAAAGCGCGCTTCCTTTTCAAATCTCTCGTTGAGTGCGAGGTCATCAAGACCAGCGCCCAGCAGGGTAAAAGCCCGTCCATCCCTGCCGATGTTTTCATCTGCCGAAAGTGCTTGCGGTGCTGGTTCGTACAGAGAAAGCGATCGGGTCTGTCGATCATAAAGTGTGATAAAGATTGCGCCTGCTTCTTCGGAGCCTCTGCGACTAACATAGGCAGCCCCATTTTTCTGGTTTGCCAATCGCGAGATTGCAGCAACCAAAATCGAGGACCTGATGCGTGCCATAGCGGAAAAACCTGGTTCTAGTCGATCAGGCCGACATCTTTCATTTTATTGATCAACTCATTGTCGATCTTGCCAGTAACAGGAAGCTTGAAAAGTTCTTGAAATTCCTGGATTGCTTGCGTGGTCTGTGTGCCTGCCACACCATCAACAGTGATGCTTTCATTACCGAACGCGCGCAAACCGGCTTGCACCTTGATGATGGTGCTTGAGGGCTGCGATGCAACAGATTGCGGTGTGGGCGGTGTGTAGCTTACTGTCTTCACCTGCCTTGGATGCGCTACAATTGTCTGATTTTGTTGAGGTTTTTCTGGTCTAGTTTTGGGTATCGCTGCCGTGACAATTAAATTGTTCTTGGAACTGGTAATCAATTCCTCGTGCGTCAATTCAATTCCGCGAAGCCCAACATTGGCTTTGTAGGCTTCAATGGCTGCACGTGTCTGGGGACCATCGAGACCATCAACTTCACCCTTGTAGAAGCCCAACTCAGCGAGAAGGCGCTGCAATTCAAGCAGGGAATTTCCGATTTGGCTTTGTTTTTCGGCAGCCAGTTTTTGTTCGGTGCGCTGAACGGCTTCAATCACTTTTTGGGTTGGTTGAGGCCTGGATGTCGGCATCGGCACGGCCTCTTCGCCCGGCTCGAATACGATGCGTGTTACAGGCTTGGACTCGTTGCTATTTTCTGAGGCTGCCTGGGAAGTATTGACGGGCAGTTGGCGCTCATCATTTTGCAGGCCGTGTTCAGAACTCTGGCCGCGCGTTTCAAAGAAGGCTGCGGGATGAGCACCTTGCTGGAGAAACAAGGCATTTGAGAACACGAAACCAACTGCGCCGATCACGCCAATAGACCAGGCAATATTTGCAGGTTTTCGAGCGTGATAAGCCAGGATCGATTTGAGTGCATCTATCAAACCTTCAGCTTCGTCGATTGGATTACCCAGTTTGGCGCGTCTCATTGCCCATCTCCTTACACGTATTCTCCTGCCTGGTTCCTCGACCATGCCGCAGTAGATGGTCGAAGTGTAGTGAACTCTCCGGTGACAAGGCGGGATCCGCAGTTATTGATGCGGGCTGCGTTGGTATTTCAACTTTCACATTGGTGCCAACGCCGACCTTACTGAAAATTTCCATCTTGCCGCCATGCAGGTCGACCAATCCCCGGACCAAAGCCAATCCGAGGCCAGTTCCCTCATTGCTTCTGGTCATGGAGTTGTCCACTTGCGCAAAGGGTCTTCCAACTTTGGCCAAGTCGTCTCCGCACATGCCCACACCTGTGTCTGAGACCTCCAGGATCAAGTTTGCCGAGCTAATCGTGGCATCAACTGTCACGAAACCGTTCTTATCTGTATATTTGATTGCGTTGGAGAGCAGGTTGATCAGCACCTGCTTCAAGGCTCGGCGGTCGCCATTGACCATGGACGAGGCATAATTGATGCGATCGTTGATCGTGATGTTCTTCTGCTTTGCTTGAGGTCCCAGCATTGCGATGCAATCACGTGCTGTTTGCGGGAAATCAAACTCTTCACGATGTATGGCATAGGCGCCGGATTCGATCTTTGACACATCCAAAATGGTGTTCACCAGGGAGAGCAAGTGTGTGCCGGCCCCGTGAATAAGATCAACATATTCGGTTCGAGTGTGTTCGGGCAGCGCGCCGTCCAAATCACTCCGAAGCACATCTGAAAAACCGATGATCGCATTCAGGGGTGTCCGTAATTCGTGGCTGACAATGGCCAGAAAACGTTTATCCGCTTCAGTTTCGGCTTCAATCTGAGGCGTTTCCATTTCTTGCTCTTCATTGGGCATCGATCGCACAACAATGGCACTATCCTTCGAAACAAGATGCAGGCGGTAGACGCCATAACTTTCCTTGTGCAACCTCGTTGATCTGTTGAGACGCAGTTCCAGCTCAATGTGGTCGAGTTCTGAGTTTCGCAATTGTGATATGGCGCGCATGAATTGGACACGGTCAGCTACATGCACACGATCAACCAGTAGTTCGTCCTGGTGCAAAACCAGATCCTCGATAGCAACTTCCGAATCAACTCTGCCGGAGCCATTCAGAATGAAGCCGCCATTCAAATCTTCCGGTTTAGATTCAGTCTGCTGCACATCTTGCGAGACGTCCGATACCGGTATTGTCGATATCGGGTTCGAGCGGCCATGCCGTGCGGGCGCAAGGATTGCAAATGAAGTCGCCAATGCCAGCGCAGCGCTGAGTGGATTAGACGCCGCCAGGAATGAAAGACCTGCAATCCAGCTAGCACTGAAAGCGAGAAATGGATTGAGATGGTTGTCTGCCCGTTTGAGCCAGTACAGCCCGGCTAAGGCAGTCGAGGCCAAGCCCGCTCCAATGATCAGTGTCGTGGCATCGCCCGATTGAGTCAGCGCTTGAGTTATTGTAACTGCCGCTGCGCTCAGACCGAGCGCGGCCATGCGCAAACCGACATCAGCACGTACGGCAATGTCCATTGCGGCTTCTGATCCGAAGCGCTTGTCGTTCATCATTGCCTGTGCCGTCATGGAGCGGGCAGCTGATACTATTTTCCGAAGTCTACGCAAAAAACCGATACTCAAAAACAAGGGCTGATGCATTGATTTGCATCGGAAACCAGTTTGCACATTCAGCATTTAACGAATGCATAAGAGCGGGACGATTGTGGGATCAAAAGTCACCGTCAGGCGGGATAGGGAGCCACTTTTACGAACGTAGTCAATGAACGGTTAACTGCTCTAACTATTTAAAATACAGAAGATAATTGATCGTACCTAAATTTTTATCCAAATTTGCTTCAAATATGGGATGCGCGACAGAGGCTTATTTCAGATCGACCTGCAAAGAAAGCTGCGGGGAAAGGCCAATGATGGCCGGATGGATGTCGTATGCGGTTTATGTTCAGAATTGTATTTTGGGGATTTATTGGGCTGTTGATTCTGCCCAGCTTTGTCGATTTGCCTGAAAGTGAACAAGATTCACATCCCAAAACGGTTGCAAGCGAAAGCGATCAAAACCCAGCCTTCACATCAAAGGATGCCATGGGGCTGGCATTCGGTGTCGCTGGTTATATGAAAGATATCTGCACCAATAGAGCTGAGCTTTGCGAAAGCGGAGGACGCTTGGCGATGACCGCGTTTGATCGAGCCAAGGACGGTGCGTTGATCGTCGCCAAGATGGTTGAAAACCATCGTGATCAGGCAGCCCAAAGCAAAGACCCAACCACAACATCCAGTATCAAGTAAGACGTCACTCCTGCTTCTTGCGGACCTTGCAGGCTTGGCAGTGGCACTCTAAATACGTTCCGGAAACATCAATCTGAGAATGTGGATGCCCAGCAAAATTGACGCCATAATTGACGACTTCGAATTCCTGGACGACTGGGAAGACAAGTATCGCTATGTCATTGAGCTGGGAAAGTCATTACCAGCGTTCGACGATGCGGCGCGTACTACTGAGAACAAGGTCAATGGCTGCGTTAGCCAGGTTTGGCTTGACAGCTCGGTTTTCAACGGCACAGAGATCAAGATTCACTTTGAGGGCGATTCCGACGCACATATCGTACGTGGACTGGTAGCGATCATGATCGCGGCCATGTCAGATCGGCCTGCTACTGAAATCGTGTCCTATGATGCTGAAGCGCTGCTTACAAAACTTGGCCTCGACAGCCATCTGACGCCACAAAGGTCAAATGGGCTTCGTGCCATGGTTACGCGTATGAAGTCGATCGCGGCAGAGGCCGTCAATTAGAGTTCATTTTTGGTCGGTAGTCAGCTTTTGCCCAATGCAGAATGTTAGGTTCGTCAATTCCGCCGACAGTTGGATTGTAATGGCGCGCCAACGCCGAAAGTGCTGATCTCAGCAACAGCTTGGCCGAACGTCTCGGCCATTGCTTCTCTCTTTCGACCTGCTCCAAACCCTTGAGAAAACAGCAGATATCCAACAAGACAGAGGAAAACTCCGGGCCTACAGCCGAGAGTGCTTGGTGTAGTCTTTGGCGTGCACTCAACACCCGGTCTGACAAACTTTCCTCCAGGCTTCTGCCCCCGTTTGAATGGCCCACATTTGAGGTAGGGTCCCAAGACGATGTTGTTCTTGGCATCAACTGTGAGAACTCAAAATCAGAACGCAGTCTTTCTCCGGCGTCAAATTCGATTGAACTCAACCAGGATTTCTTTCCCTGGCTTTGCCGAAACAGTGAAGATAGCGGCGATTCAGCTGTGTTGCGCCTGACTGCTTGCAACAGATCGTCCACCTTCACAGTCTGGTTCTCCAACTCTCGATGTTGATCAGCGAAGTCCCCGCTGCTCATTCGCTTGAGAAATGAAGCGCCGACTTCAGTTAACCGAATGCTGGAGCACCCACTCCCTGCCCGTTTTCCGATCAACTCCACATAGCCACTGCGTAACCAGCTGGCGATCAACGCAGTTTCGCAACTTATGCTTCGCTCTCCCTCAATCGCCAGCACCACAGAGTTGGACTTGTGTGACTGCCGTACGCGCACCTTTTTGTTTGCCAGTATTTTTAACAATCTGTTGCTGCGCTTGTCGAACCGCGAATGAGCACTCATTGTTGATCCCCGGCTTTGTCTTCCGATATCGAGAGTTTAAATGCTGCATGGACGATCGCTTCGAGACGCGACACGATCTGGTCGAACTCCTCGTCATCACGCATATCCTCAATCAGATGACATGCATGGATGACCGTGCTCTTGTTGCGTCCGAACCCTTGCCCAACAGTCGTCATGTTAATGCCCAATACGACATTGGCTATATACATACCAATTTGCCGGATTCTTGCTATCGCGAGCGCCTGTCGCTTTGGTGATCTAATTGCACGGCCACTGACATCGAAATATGCAGACAAGATATCAATCAGACCGTCGCAATAGGCGATGGATCTTCTGAGCTTGAGCTCGGTTGGGTTGGGTTTTTCGACGTGCGACCTTTGACCGGCCGCGGGCAAACAAGACAAATTGGCCATTTGGGGAACCGTCTGTGATTCATGCTTTAATTCTCGCAATATTCAAGCCTCCAATACAGGATTTATTTCCTATATCAATTAGGCTCAAGTTGTATAGGATTTAATTCCTAATATTTGCTAACCCTTGATCCTTAACAACTTTTCCTGTTGTTCAGACCCGGTTAGCTTGAAGTTATCAACCTTGTATTGGTCAAGTTTAAATTGGCTTCGATACAGAGAGGTTGCGATGTCAGTGGGATCACCTGTTTCCAGATCAAGAATGGTATTGTTATTCAGACACCTGTTTGGTGAGTCGGAAAGTGCCATCAGTTCGGCGCCGCCGAATAAATTGAGGCAATGGCTTGATCAAATTAAGCTCGAGCTCCAACGAGAACGGAACCGGGGAAAAGCCCGACACTATCGGTATGATTTTAACCGGCACCTGGCGCTGGCCTCGATCCGGAACATCATTTCCAAAAGACTGGATCAGATTTGCGATAACTAAAATGGCACCCGAAGGTGCCATTTTGACTGCTTATTTTTTTCGTTTGCCGGGCTTACGGCCGAGCCCCATCTCTCGAGCGAGGCGAGACCGTTCTTCGGCATACGCCGGCGCCACCATGGGATAATCAGATGGTAGATCCCATTTCTCTCTATAGTCCTGGGGTGTCATGCCATAGTGGCTCATCAAATGGCGCTTGAGCGATTTGAACTTCTGGCCGTCCTCCAAACAAATAATATAGTCATTTGTCAGTGACTTCTTTGGATTGACCGCCGGCTTTGGTTTTTCAACCGGTCCAGCGGGTGCCAACCCGACAGTATTTCCAAGTGCTGAATGCACATTTGTAATCAGCGTTGGTAGTTCTTCAGCTGAAATTGCATTGTTACCTACATATGCAGAGACTACTTGAGCAGTCAGCTCTGCCAACAATTCATGATCGCTATTCGCTTCGGGGGTATTTTCCATTTTATTCTCAATCTTCTTATTCTTTTTGGCTGCCAAAATTACTTTGCCAAGTTAGGACCGAGGCAAATGATTCCATACATTACCTAACATAAAAATTGGTAAGTTAAACCCTCCAATTCAACAACTTTAAACTTCATCAGCTAGCTATTCGCGGTAAAATAGAATTACACCGTGAAAACTACATTGTATTGTAAGTAATAGTTCATTTTCCCTTGAGTTCATCAACCACAGATTCATCTGTGAGTCTGTAGCCAACCGCATAGGCAGCTTTCGCAAGAAGGTGTGCCGAGATGGGTGCCGTTAGCAGGAAGAAGACGACGCCAGCGATGGCGCGGCTGGTGGTTGCCGTGTCGCCCGCATGGACCGCAAGAGCAATCAACATCAATCCGGAACCCAGCGTGCCAGCTTTGGAGGCGGCATGCATACGGGAGTAGATATCGGGTAGTCGCCACAGACCAACGGCAGCGAGCAATGCAAAGATCGCACCAGCAATTAGTAACAATCCAGCAATGAAATCGGCAAATGCTTCCATTATGACTTACCCCTTGTGCTGGCCTTTGCAGGCTTTGATGGTTTATTGGTTTCTTTGCGACCAGTTGCTTTCTGTGCATTTGTTTTGACAGCAGCCGTACTGCCATTCGTTCTCAAATCGTCGTCACCTTCACCCAGTTCTTCGGATTGTCCCCTGGCAAGAATAAAACGCGCAAAGGCAACCGTTGCCAGAAATCCAACGAGCCCCAGCGC
>CAJHZC010000013.1_pt1 | contig 58356 bp, 63 predicted proteins | sample 9198911 | NCBI WGS metagenome assembly CAJHZC01 (sample SAMEA7708336, study PRJEB35096) | sediment metagenome | biome: marine neritic benthic zone biome [ENVO:01000025]; feature: sediment [ENVO:00002007]; material: shallow marine sediment [ENVO:03000034] sea grass bed [ENVO_01000059] ...
AAGCAGGTATTCGGCAACAGCGAAATCACCATGATGTTCGATCCGAAAACCTATGATCTGCGCCAATGGACCATCAAGGATGCCAAAGGCAAAGATACGACGGTGATGATCTACAATGTCAAACAGGGCGTGAAATTTGGCGCCAAAACTTTTGATATTGATTATCGTCGTATTCGAGAATCAAAAAAGTAATCGTTCTGCAAATCTGAGATTCCTGTGCGCGGCGCTTTCTTGATTGATAGCACCGCTTGTATTTTGTTGCGCGCTTATGCACATCACTTGTACTTCAAAAGCCGACGGAAATGCGCTTTAGCTCCCGGATCGAAGGATCAATCATGTCCGCAACCCCTTTTTCTATCGCGACCTGGAACATCAATTCTGTCAGGCTGCGGCGCCCGCTTGTTGAGAGTTTCCTGACCGAACATCAACCCGATGTCCTGTGTCTGCAAGAAACCAAGTGTCCTGACGGAGAGTTTCCCTCTGCTGCCTTTGCAAAGCTGGGCTACGAACATATCGCCATCCACGGCCAGAAGGGATATCACGGCGTCGCAACGCTTTCGAAGTTTCCTCTCGACCAAATCGTCAAACGCAAATTTTGCGGTATTGATGACACACGCCACGTGGAGTGTGTTGTCAGCAACGGATCGAAAAGCTTCAAGATACACAATTTCTATGTGCCTGCCGGTGGCGATGAGCCGGATCGAGACATCAATCCGAAATTTGGCCACAAACTCGATTTTCTTGAAGAAATGCGCGCGATTACGGCTGATCCAGGTTCTGCCGATGGCGCTGTTTTGGTTGGAGATCTCAACATTGCTCCGCTGGAAAGCGATGTTTGGTCACATAAGCAACTACTCAAAGTCGTCAGCCACACACCCATTGAAACGCAAACGCTGGAAGATGTGCGAGAAAAAGGTGCGTGGGCAGATCTCATTCGAACCCACATCGCAGAACCCGAGCCAGTATTTACTTGGTGGAGCTATCGCTCAAAGGATTGGCAAGCCTCCAATCGCGGTCGTCGACTTGATCATATCTGGGGATCGGAAAACTTGGTTTCATCGCTCGATGCCATTGAAGTTTTGTCGCACGCGCGCAGTTGGGAGCGCCCTTCCGACCATGTGCCGGTTATCGCTCGGTTCAACCCCTAGCCCAAGAGCGTTATTTGAACTCGCTGCCGGAAAACCGGCGCTCAAGCTTGCCGATTTCTTCGATAAAGCTTTTTAATCTCGCTGAGAGCTCTGCATGAATTTTTGCTGCCGTTTCGGGATATTCGGACAACATGCGTGTGAATAGCGCGCGATTGACGCGAATGACCTCGCTGTCAGTTTCTGCAATCGCTCCAGTCAGGCGATTTGTTTGCGTGAGCAACGCCATTTCACCCAGAATATTTCCGGTTGAGACCGACTTGACTGTTTGTTGCTCACTGTCAATTATTTTGAACAGGTTTATTGTACCGGAAGCGACAACAAACCCGCAATCAGCACGGTCTCCCTCTCGATAGATCGTTCTGCCGGCATTGAACCGCAATCGCTCGGCCCCAAATGCAAGCAAACGCAACTGCTCGGGTTTCAATGCATCGAAGAATTTTGCCGATGCGATTATTCGGATGTCATCGTCCAGCGTCAAATGCGAAGTCCCTGCCGTCGGAGCGCCTAAAACATGTGCCTTTTCGCGCTGTTACAACACAAGGCGCAATTTTGAAAGGCATCAAGGGCTTTCTGCAACGATCATTTACGGAACAAGTTTGTATCCGCCGCTTTCAGTCACCAAAATCGCTGCATTGGAAGGATTGCTTTCGATCTTTTGGCGTAGTCGGTAAACATGGGTCTCCAGCGTGTGGGTTGTTACGCCGGAATTGTAGCCCCAAACTTCTTCTAGAAGCGTGTCCCGGCTGACAACTTTTCCGCCCGTTCGGTACAGATATTTGATGATGGAGGCTTCTTTTTCCGTTAGTCGCACCTTCCCGCCATTGGCGTCCAGTAAGAGTTTTTGGCTGGGTTTGAATGTGTATGGGCCGACGACAAATGTTGCATCCTCGGATTGCTCGTGCTGTCGCAACTGGGCGCGCATTCGAGCGAGCAAGACAGCGAATTTGAAGGGCTTTGTCACATAATCATTGGCACCGGCTTCAAGGCCTAGAATCGTGTCTGAATCAGTATCATGACCGGTCAGCATGATAATTGGTGCTTTGAAGCCGCTCTTGCGTAGCAATTTCACTGCCTCGCGACCATCCATATCAGGCAGGCCCACATCCATGACAATCAGGTCAATCATGGCCCCGCGCGCAGTTTCGATGCCTTTGGTTGCAGACGCTTCCTGCAAAACGTCGAATTCCTCATAGAGAGAGAGTTGTTCAACAATCACCTCGCGCAGATCATTATCGTCATCGATCAAAAGGACTGTACGTGTCGTCATGTTTCACCTTGTCTGCTGCCGTTCATTGAACGCGTGATTCTTGGTTGCGTCGCCATGTTACTTAAAAATGTGTCAGTAACAAATGCATGAGGCAATTAAATGTGCTCTGAGTGCATGGTCCAACCTGCCGGTTGATGCAATAAACATCTTGATGACTTTTTTGAGAAATGTTCGTGTTCACCGCAAGCCGGGACATGCAACGCGCGGTTTGATCTGCGCCGGAACCAGAACCATACCCTGCGCGCTGGGTCGATCCGGAACCAAGGTCTTGAAGCGTGAAGGTGACGGTGCGACGCCAGCGCAGATAGTCCTGAGACCCGTCTGGGGGTTTTTTCGCGAAGACCGCACGTTTTCACCCAGAAGCGTGATTGAGTTTGAACCCATTTCGAACGATGATGGCTGGTGCGATGCACCGGAGCATTCGTGTTACAATCTACCGGTCAAATTGCCATTTGATGCCTCCCATGAGGTGATGAAGCGCGATGATCATCTTTATGATCTGGGACTGGTTCTGGATTGGAACATGCCGCCCGCAGGCAGACAGCGACATCGCGGCTCGGCGATTTTTCTGCATTTGTGTAAAGGGGATTATCAGCCCACAGAGGGCTGCATAGCGATCAAGGAGCCTGATTTGCGCTGGCTACTGGCTCACATCAACACACTGACGAGGATTGTTGTGACTGGTTAGAGCGGCGGCTTTGCTAGGCCCCCCATCTTACAGACTTCAAGCCATTCCTTTTTCGTTACGGGCTGTACGGACAACCGCGTTGATTTGACCAAGGCCATTTCAGTCAGCTTCGGATTCTCTTTGGCCTGTTTCAACGAAACGGGTTTGGGCATATCGCACACTGCCTTGATGTCTACGCAGTCCCAGCGTTCATCGTCGGTGGTTGAATCCGGGTGACTGAGCGCACAGACCTCAACAATGCCGACAACTTCCAAGCCTTCGTTTGAATGATAGAAAAACCCTTTGTCGCCCAGTTGCATCAATCGCATATTGTTGCGTGCCTGGTAGTTCCTGATGCCGTCCCACTCTTCACCTGCTTCCCCCCTGGCTTTCTGCATTTCCCAGGACCATTTGAAGGGTTCAGATTTAAAGAGCCAATAATTCGCCATTGTTATATCCTGCGCTGATCAGCTCTATAGCTAGCTTGAATGAGTGTTGGGTCAAGCCTATTCGGCTTCCCGTCTGACCGGTCGCGACAAAAGCATGTGAATTGCTTCATCGACGCTCAGGGTTTGTGCCAAAATTGCGCTGACAGTTTGAATGATTGGCGCATCTATTCCGTTATCGCGGGCGATCTTTGATGCGACCGATGCAGTTGCAACACCTTCCGCGAGCTTGAGATTCTCCAAATCATCGCCCCGGCCTATCGCAGCGCCATAACTGAAATTGCGGGACTTTTCTGATGCACAGGTCAGAATCAAATCTCCCAAGCCAGAAAGGCCTGTCAGTGTTTCTGGCATGGCGCCCAACGCCAGTGCCATGCGTTGAAGTTCTGCAAAACCGCGCGCGGTCATCGCTGCCAGTGCGCTGGCACCCAATTGACGTCCCTGTACAATGCCTGCGGCTATGGCGAGAACGTTTTTCAGTGCGCCGCCGTAATCAACGCCAATCAGATCGTTGCTCGCGTAACAGCGAAACTTGGCGCCCGACAATGTCTCGCACAAGGCCAAGGCATCAGCCATTTGGCTGGATGCAATGGTGACGGCAGTCGGCAATCCTTTAACGACATCAGCCGCAAAGCTGGGACCTGACAGGACGCCGACATGGCAATTGGGCGCTGTTTGAGCCAATACAGCACTCATCGTTCGGCCTGAACTTTGTTCGATTCCCTTGGCGCATGAGATCAGTGTGGTGTCCGCAGGTGCCAGTTTTCCCACCTGGGCAGCAAGGGGCGACATTTGCTGGGCGGGTATTGCCATCAGCACGATGGAAGCATCGCGGACACATGCCCCAAGCTGATCCGTGTAAGACAAGGATGATGGGAGCTCGGTCCCTGGCAGGTATTTCGCATTTATGCGGGTTTCTTTTACGTGCTCCACCTTATCCTTGCTGCGCCCCCAAAGCGACACGTCATGTCCATGGGTGGCAAATGACGCCGCCAGAGCCGTTCCCCAGGCACCCATACCAAGAACAGCAATTTTGCCTGTCATGCCTTGGCTCCCTTTTTGCCAGATCCAAAGATCGGATTGGCTTTATCATCAAGGGGCCAACGCGGACGAGGGGCGTCGTCCATGCCTTGGTCATGACCTGCCTGCAGGTGTTCAAGACCTGCCCAGGCAATCATCGCACCATTGTCAGTACAAAGGTTCATTGGCGGCGCAAGGAACGAAAACCCATGCTGGGCGCAAAGGTTTTCGAGCATTTGCCTGACTGCCTGATTGGCGGCTACACCACCTGCCACCACCAGGGTGGGGTTGGTGTCCGCTATTTCGCTTCGATATCTGGCCAGACTGCGCGCGATGCGATCGTCCAATGATTGCAATGCGGCGTTCTGAAATGACGCGCAAAGGTCGCAAATGTCTTTTTCCGATAATGAACCCAATGCTGTTGCTTGCCTTCTCAGCGCTGTCTTCAAACCTGAAAAAGAAAAATCAGGCCGGTCGGCTCCCTTGAGCGGGACAGGCAGATCAAAACGGTGTGGATCGCCTGATTTGGCCGCTTTCTCCACAGCCGGCCCGCCGGGATAGGGCAGACCCAGCAATTTTGCAGTCTTGTCAAAAGCTTCACCTAGCGCATCGTCGATCGTTGTCGCCCAACGCTCGTACTCACCGAGATCACGCACGAGCAGTATCTGTGTATGGCCCCCCGATACCAGCAACAGCAGATGTGGAAAGGCCAGTCCATCTGTCAAACGGGCGGTCAAGGCGTGGCCCTCGAGGTGATTGATCGCGAAATAGGGCTTTTTTTTCACGCATGCCAGTGTTTTGCCAGTCATCACGCCAACGATTAAGCCGCCAATCAATCCAGGTCCACTTGTCGCGGCAATGGCGTCAATATCATCCCATCCAACCTCCGCATCCGCCATTGCTTTTGCGATAATTGTATCGAGTTTTTCGACATGCGCACGCGCTGCTATCTCAGGTACAACACCACCATAGGCTGCGTGATCATCTATTTGACTATGAACTACATTGGACAGGATTTCACCTTTGAGCGGGGATATTGATCCCCTGACGACAGCGGCGGCGGTTTCGTCGCAGCTTGTTTCAATTCCCAAAATCGTATGCATTGCTTATTACTGGCTCAAATGGTCAGATTTGCTTCATGGCAGGCGTCATCGCCTAACACGTATATAAGAGGTTTCAAACAGTGGCTTCAACAACCCAGAAAATTCGAGTTGGTACGCGGGGCAGCCCACTGGCTCTCGCGCAAGCCCATGAGGTGCGAAAACGGCTGATTACCGCTCATGGGTTGGGCGAGGACGATGTTGAGATTGAAGTCATCTCGGTGGCGGGAGATCGTATTCAGGATCGCCCGCTGGCAGAAATAGGCGGAAAGGGACTGTTCACGGAGGACATCGAGACCAAATTGCTCAATGAGCAGATCGATATTGCCGTTCACTCATCCAAGGATATGCCAACCGCTTTGCCGGACGGACTGGCCTTGACCGCTTTCCTTGAACGCGAAGACCCACGCGATGCATTTTTGAGCTCCAAAGCCGAAAGCCTCGATGCCATGCCAAAAGGTGCAGTGATCGGTACTTCATCGTTGCGTCGGCAAGCACTTGTTCGTCGCGCAAGACCGGATCTCCAGATCAGGGGTTTCCGCGGCAATGTACAAACAAGGCTGCGGAAGCTGGACGAGGGCGTTGCTGATGCAACCCTGTTGGCAAATGCCGGTTTGCGCAGACTTGGCATGGCAGATGTCATTACGGACTTGATTGCGCTTGACGTGTTCCCGCCCGCGCCTGGTCAGGGCGCAATTTGTATTGAGGGTCGACTGGATGATGACCGAATGGCCAGACTTATCGAGCCACTTGACCATCAAGAGACATCGACAGCGCTTGTGTGTGAGCGCTCATTCCTTGCCGCATTGGATGGATCGTGCCGGACGCCCATCGCAGGGCACGCAGTCATTGATGGAACAGATATCTCATTATACGGATTGGTCTTGAGGCCCGATGGATCGGAAACGCATGAAGTGACAGTGAGCGGAAAGACCAGCGAGGTTGTACAATTGGGACAAAGTGCCGGTGACCAGATTCGCGAGGCGGCCGGACCTGAATTTTTTGAGGATTGGTCATAGAGCATGGGCTTATCAGTGAAGCCAAAAATACTGGTGACGCGTCCGCAACCAGGCGCTGATCAGACCGCCGCGCGATTAAAGCAACATGGCTTTGAAGCCGTGGTTCTGCCCTTCACCGAAATGGTGCCTGTCTCACCGACAGCCGAGTTGCCCGATCCAACGGATACACAGGCTCTTGTCGTTACGAGTGCAAATGCGATCCGTTACGCCAGGCCGGATCTAATCGAATCATATCGCTCTGTTCCCGTCTATGCCGTCGGAGATGCGACCAAGCAGGCAGCCGTAGCGGCCGGGTTTAGTGCTGTGCAGTCTGCCAATGGCAATGCGCAGGATCTGGTGACGCTTGTCAAAAGCGATTTAATTCCGGGTGGCGGACTGCTTTACTTGTGTGGCGAGACCCGAACCAGTGATATCGAAGTCTGTCTTAGTAACACCAACTTTAGGCTCGTCACAATTGAGACATACCGAACAAAAAAAGTCAGTCAGTTGACTTATAAATTCGAGTCAATGCGTAAACTGCATAGCTTGGACGCCGTCGCCTTGTTTTCAAGCATATCCGCCGAGATTTATGACGCGTTGACGGCTCCCCATATTGATGATGAACTGATTGAAAACCCTGCGGTTTTCTGTGTATCAGAACGTGCAAAGCAGGTGCTGTCGCCTGTGCATCAGAAGCGTACAATTGTCGCAGAAGCACCACGCGAAGATTCAATCGTTGCTGCAGTCTGCGACTATTTTGATCGTAGCTAAGCAGAAATTTGGGTGAACGAGCTTTCGGATTGAAGTGGCTGTGCTACAAAATATCTGTTCAGTTATTCAGCGTGTATGTTCAATCCTCTGACTTTGAGTTTCGGCTTGCACGTTAAGAGTGGAGGCAAGCATGGCCCGGTCAGCCAAACCCAGAAGTTCCCGCACAACCCGAAAGCCTGTCACCATCGATCTTGAGGCCGAACCGGCTTCAGAAGCAAAGCCGCAAAGTGAAAAGCAGGTGAAAGACAGAGACTCTTCAAGTGCTGCTGCCAATAAGGCGACAGAGGCATCAAAAGGCGATCAAACAAAAAGGGCGGCACAAACAGAAACACTGAAAACTGAGCCCCCCAAGCCGGAAAGGAAATCAGGTGGAGCGACACCCCCTTCGGCGCCAAGCAGAGCAACGTCGAACTCGCGCATGTCGAGCTTGACGGGCGGTATCATTGGAGGGTTGTTGGCGCTTATTGGAGGCGCGGGTCTGCAATGGGCAGGCGTGTTTCCGAGCATGGGACCAGAGCCGGCACCTGCTCAGCAAGTTGATCTTGGCCCCGTGCAAACTGAGATAGATGATCTGAAAGCACAGATCATTGCATTGGAGAAAAATCCGGGCGCACCAATCTCTGATCTGGCGCAAGCTTCGATTGATGCTGCTATTGGCTCATCACAGGAAGCTGTTGAAAAAGTCAGCTCACTTGAGCAGGCGTTGCAATCGATTGATGGAAAGATCGCTGAAATCGAAGCCAATATTTCTGCCGGCGCCGCCGGTGAAAATGTTGGATTGGAGACACTCGCAGCACGCGTGGCAGATATCGAAGGTGCGTTGGCATCGCCAGGCGGACAGATCTCTCCGGAAATGCAGTCGGTGATTGAATCACTGCAGACCGAACTTGCCGCTGCTCAATCTGGTCTTGCAGCACAATCCGATAATCTGGCGACGCTGGAAGGAACCATTGCCGAGCAGATGACATCGCTTGATGCAAAAATCAGCGGCATGGGGGAACAGCTCGAATCTGGCACATCTGGCGCCAATGTTGCTGCCGCAATCGCCTCAGCTGGATTGAAATCTGCCATCGATCGTGGCGGTTCCTTCATGACCGAACTGGAAGCATTTGCGAGTGTAGCTGGTGATGGTGAGACTGTGGCGACACTGCGCAATTATGCGGCATCGGGCGTGGCAACCATCAGTCAGTTGTCGGATCAATTTCCATCCGTACACAACCGCATCATCGCAGTTGGCGACGGCCTTGATGAAAATGCCGGTGTTGCAGACCGCTTGATGGCCAGTGCACGTTCGCTGGTCCAGGTTCGAACGGTTGGCGATGTCGAGGGTGAATCACCTGATCAGATCGCAGCGCGCATTGAAGCCCGATTGAAGGAAAGCGATCTCGCTTCGGCTTTGGCCGAGTGGGAGTCTCTCCCTGATGCCTCCAAGGAGGCTTCTGCCGAATTTGCGGAGAGCTTGCGTGCACGCCAAACAGTCGATGCGTTGGTTGCCAACGCCCTGAGCAGCGCCATGGCTGCCGCAGCATCGAACTAGGGAGGGCGTAAGCAATGATTCGTGTTCTTTTCTTTGTACTGATTGTTTTCGCCCTTGGTTTGGGATTTGCGTGGTTGGCTGACGTACCGGGTGAAGTCGTACTGACCATCGACAACAGGGCGGTGACGGTGCCGCTTATGGTTGCGGGTGTTGCCGTTGTCGCTGCCATTGTTGCAGCCATGCTTTTCTGGTGGATTTTCAAAGTTGTGTTTACATCGCCGCAGCGTATGCAGCGGTTTTTCCGCGCTCGCCGAAGGGACCGTGGTTATCAATCACTTTCTACGGGCATCATTGCAGCAGGCGCTGGCGACAGTGCCTCCGCGCGCAAGATGTTAAAGCAAGCAGGTGGCCTGCTTGATTCTACCACTGAGCCGCTGCTGCATCTTCTAGATGCACAAGCGACTATACTCGAAGGTGATCATGGGACTGCGCGAAAGAAGTTCGAGGCCATGTTGGAAGACCCCGAAACCCGCATACTGGGTTTGCGCGGGTTGTACATGGAGGCGCAACGCCTTGGCGAGAAGGATGCCCAGCGTCACTATGCCGAAAAAGCGGTGGAGCTTGCCCCGCAACTCAATTGGGCGAGCAAGGCGGCGCTGGATTTGAAAACCGCCGATGGTGACTGGGATGGTGCGATTCGATTGCTGGACAAGCAAAAGAGCACCAAGCAGATCACCAAGGAGGAAGCCAATCGAAAACGCGCTGTGTTGCTGACCGCGCTGGCACAGTCCAACGCGGAAACCGATCCGGCAAAGGCCAAATCGGCAGGACTTGAAGCACATAAACTGGCTCCAGACTTTGCTCCGGCTTCGGTCGTGGCCGCCGAAGCGGCGTTTCGATTGAACGAAACCCGACGCGGCGTGAAAGTGCTGGAGACAACCTGGCGCAAACAACCGCATCCAGAAGTTGCGTTGGCTTATGTGAATGCGCGTCCCGGGGATTCAGCGCTGGACCGGCTCAAGCGCGCCCAGCGGTTGGAAGAACTCAAACCAAACAATACAGAATCGAGCTTGATTGTTGGCCAGATGGCGATGGAAGCTTCGGAGTTCAAAGCAGCCCGCAAAGCAATAGCCGCGGTGTTGCGAAACGATCCGCGCGAAAGCGCTTATATGTTGATGGCCGATATCGAAGATGCCGAAACTGGCGATCAAGGCAAGGTTCGGGAATGGCTGTCACGGGCTGTGCGCGCGCAGAGAGACCCTGCCTGGACTTCAGATGGCTATGTATCCGAAAAATGGGCGCCGTTCTCGCCGACAACCGGCAAGATTGATGCATTTGAGTGGAAAGTGCCGGTTGAGCGTATTGGCGGTGCGATGATTGAGAACGATCTTGATCCGATGGAAGCAGGATTGCCTGCGCCAGAACCACAAAAAGCCTCGGATGAGAAAGTTACCGAGATTGCGACCGACCACGAAGTCATCGTTGTGGAAGTTGGCAAATCCGACAGTGATCAGACAACACAAGGCGATGATGGTTCAATTGAAACACATGAGGTGAGAACCATCACGGTGACACCCAACGGTCATCTCGACGAGACTGCGAACACAAAACCTGCGTCCACTAAGGCCGAGCCTGTTGCAGAGCCTGCAAAGGAACCAGAGAAGGTCGAAGCGAAAGAAGAGCAATCATCTCAAGAAGGCCAGGCCGACGCGGTTGATGCCGAAAAAGATGACAAAAATGGCGGGATGGACGAGGATGAGGGGATGAAGGCGCCTATCCCTGATGACCCGGGGGTTGAACCAGCCGATGAACAGCCTCCTGAAAAACGCTTCCGTTTGTTCTAGATAATCAAGGAACATCGCGCTAAATGACATAGTTCATGTTTGAGCAAATCATAAAGTTTATCTCCACGCTCACAGATGGAGAATCGGAGCAAAAAGACGGGATTTCTCCAGACGACGTGCGTTTAAGTGCGGCCGCGCTGATGTACCATGTCATTCAAGCAGATGGAGTGATGCGCGAGGTTGAAACTGAGCGGCTTGAAGTGCTTGTCCGTTCCGAGAATGAAGTCGAGGGCAATGAATTGCGGGCGCTGCTGGCTGCAGCCAAAACGGCGTGTGATGAAGCGGTGGACCTCTACCGATTCACCAGTTCACTTATGCGCAATCTCGACAAGGAGCAGCGGTTGCGACTGATCGAACTGCTGTGGGAGCTTGTTTATTCAGATGGTGTTCGGCACGAGCTTGAAGACAATGTGGTTTGGCGGATTTCCGAGCTTCTGGGCGTGGATTCACGCGAACGGATTGCATTGAGGCAAAGCGTCAAGGCACGCATGGGTGGTTCGGTTCCCTGATGAACAATCTACGATCCAAAGGTCCTATTCTGGTTGTCTTGCATCAGGAGACGTCAACGCCGGGACGCGTCGGTCAGCGCCTTGTCCAGCGCGGGCACCCGCTCGATATCAGGCGACCACCTTTGGGCGAACAATTGCCGGAAACCCTCGAAGGTTACGATGGTGCTGTGGTCTTTGGCGGGCCCATGAGTGCCAACGACACTGAGGAATATGTCAAGCGCGAAACAGACTGGCTTGCAGTTCCGCTCAGGGAAAACAAACCGTTCCTCGGTATTTGCCTGGGTGCGCAGATGTTGGTCAATCATCTGGGCGGATCGGTCTATTCGCATGAGACAGGCGACGTTGAAATCGGCTGGTATGACCTGGAGCCAACCGATGCGGGTAAAAAACTGATGAATTGGCCAGATATGATCTACCAATTTCACAGAGAGGGCTTCACCTTGCCAAAAGGGGCTGTTCATTTGGCAAAATCGGAAGCCTATCCCAATCAGGCATTCCGTTATGGCAACAATGCCTGGGCCGTACAGTTTCATGCTGAGTTGACGCTGGCCATGATGCATCGATGGACGATTAAGGGCGCAGAACGTTTCAGCCTCCCCAATGCACAGCAGGGCCATGAGCATTTGGCTGGAAGGTTTGTGCATGATCCCGCGGTTTCAAAATGGTTGGATGAATTCCTCGATCTGGTCTTTGAAGAGCCAAACGCCAACTAATCCCGGTGCTCAAGGTGTTTGGCTTCCCTCAATCGCGGAAACTTCCAGGCCCAAATCCCGGCCACGGCGATTGCCCCGACACCACCAAATACGACCGCCGGAACGACTCCGATCCATGCGGCCATGAACCCGGCCCTGAACTCTCCCAGCTCATTTGATCCACCCAAGAATACCATATTGACCGCATTGACGCGCCCGCGCACTTCGTCGGGAGTCCACAATTGTAACAGTGTTTCGCGGATGTAGACGCTGACCATGTCTGCCGCACCAACCAGTGCCAGCGCCACAATCGATAACCAGGTAATGGTCGATAGCCCAAAGACAATGGTGAAGAAGCCAAAAAGAGCGACACTTGCAAACATGATGCGCCCGGCGTGATTTCTGATCGGAGATGCTGCCAACCAGGCCGCAATGACCAACGCGCCAATGCCGGGCGCAGCCCGCAATAAGCCCAGGCCCCAGGGCCCCAACTCCAAGACGTCTCGGGCGTAGACTGGCAGTAATGCGACTGCGCCACCCAGGAGCACGGCAAACAAATCGAGAGAGATGGCGCCCAGCACGACCTTTTCTTTCATGATGTAGCGCAAGCCGTCAAAAAGGGATGAAAAGGTTACCTTTGGAATGTGAGCGCGTTGCGCGGGTTTTGGTATGGATGCTGTCAAGCCAAAGGACAGCAATAGAAGAACCGTAGCAGTGACATACGGAACATCTTTGCTAACGCCATAGAGCAATCCACCCATGACCGGTCCGGCAATGGATGCAAGCTGCCAGGCCGAGGAGTTCCATGCCACGGCATTCGGAAAAATGTGGGTTGGCACAAGATTTACAGTTAGCGACTGCGAAGCGGGGCCAAAAAATGCACGAGCAATGCCCATGCCGGCAAGGGCGACAAAGACAGGGAATGGCGTTGTCAGTCCACGCCATGAGAAGTAAAGGATCGTGAGCGTACAAAACAATTGTCCGGCAATTGACAATGTCATGACCAGTTTGCGTCCAAAGCGATCCGCGACCGCACCCGTGATCAAAACGAGCAAAAGTAGCGGTAGAAACTGGACAAGGCCAATAATGCCAAGATCCAGTGGATCGCGTGTCAGATCGTAAATCTGCCAAGCCACAGCCACAGCAACAATCTGAATTGCAAATGTCGAACAGAGACGAGCAGTCCAATACTTCGCATAAGCTGAATAGGTAAATGCTGCAAAACGCGCGGAGCGCTGAGGTCCTTGTTCTTGATCGTCCATAGTGCACCGATAATCCGAAATTGTTGCGCTTGAAAGCGGATTCGCCCACACAGCAGACAAACAAATACACACTTGTCACATTGGTGACGAATGCCTATCTGATGAAGGGCAAATTCAGAGGAGATTGATGTGGGTTTGGTGATTATCGAAACGTTGCTCTATGCATTGCGCATATATGAGTGGATTGTCATTGGCGCGATCATCTTTTCGTGGCTCTATGCCTTCAATGTCGTGAACAATTCAAACCAGTTTGTCTCGATGCTTGGCAATTTCTTCTACAAGGCCACCGAACCGTTTTTGAGGCCAATACGGCGGTTTATCCCCAATATGGGCGGAATAGATATCTCACCGATTATTCTGTTTATCGGGATCTTTTTTGTCCGCAGCATTATCGTACGTGTCTTGGCGCCAGCCATTATCTAAGCCGCACTTCAGGACTAACTAACTCTTGGCGCGATCAATGGCTTCAACGATCAGTATCTCCGCTGTCGCCTTGTCTTGCCAGCCACCCAGCTTGACCCATTTGCCCGGTTCGAGATCCTTGTAGTGCTCAAAGAAATGTTCGATCTGTTGCAGAGTAATATCGGGCAAATCGGAGAAGTTGAGTACGCCTTCATAGCGCTTGGTGAGATGGCTTGAAGGCACAGCAATGATCTTTTCGTCCTGTCCGGCATTGTCTTCCATCAACATCACGCCAATTGGGCGCACATTGATGACGCATCCAGGCACCAGGGGGCGTGTGTTGCAGACGAGCACGTCGATAGGGTCGCCATCTTCAGACAAAGTATGGGGCACAAAACCATAATTGCCCGGGTAAGACATGGGTGTATAGAGAAATCTGTCGACCACCAGAGTGCCTGCATCCTTGTCCAATTCATATTTGATTGGGTGGCCACCCAAGGGGACTTCGATGATGACGTTGAGGTCGTTTGGTGGTGATTCACCAATTGAGATGGCATCAATACGCATTCAACTATTCTCCAGTTCGCGTTTTGATAGACCCTTGCGCAGCGCAGCACAACACGACTTTTGTTCTGCCTTGCCCAGAATTCAACCAGATGATCCGGGATTGTTGTCCATTGCGTGTCGTGGCAGAAATGGTCGTTGCTCGAGGAGATAATAATGCTGATCGCAAGACAATGCCTGATCTTGATGGCCCTGCTGTGGGGAACATATTCGGTATCCGCCCAAGACACTGAATTGGGCGACACGATAGAGAGTGTTTACACGGAGCTAGATCTGGATGGTGCCTGCAGGCCCTTTGAATTGTATGAACTGGGTGGCAGTTTCACTTGTCCAGGTTACGCTGGATATGGCGTTTTGTTCTCTGAAGGGGATCTTCGCCAGTCGGTCTTTTACGGCTTTGTCGGGGAATGGTTTGCCGAGGGCGCTTTTGAGAGCTTTTCAAGTTTCAACAATGTCAGTGGCACTATTGAATGGCGGCTTAGGGGCGGCGTTCCCTATGCTGCAATCATGCGATGGTTCATCTCATCTGGTGGCGCAAGTGCGGATGAAACAAAACAAGGCCAGGTTCTGGTTGTTTCAAAAGTGGCACAACCAGGTATCGGCGATGGATGCGTGGTGGGCTATGTGGATGCATTAGAAAACGCCGAAGCCAATGTTCTGGCTCGCGAGGTGGCCGATACTCACGCAGCCGACTTCATGTGCCGCATTGAAGATCCGGTATTTTATGGTGAAGAAGGGCTAGCAGCGGGATTCCCTGTGCGCACGTTTGGTCCTTAGGGTTTTCAGTCCCAGACGAAGGCGATTTTTCTGAGCGTTTTGTCGCCAAAGGTTTCATAACCCTCTGCGATGTCGTGGCCGCCCTGTCCTTCATAAAATCTCAACGCATTGTGGTTGTCTTCAAGTGCCCAGACAACCAAGCCCTTGCATTTCAATGCTGATAGTCTGTTGCGCGCTACCGCAAAAAGACGGCTCCCCAGCCCCAGGCCCTGGTATTCAGGCCGTAAATAAATCTCATAGATTTCACCATCTTGCGGCAGCGCGCGGGCGCGATTGAGCCCGAATGTTACATATCCGGGTACAATACCGTCGCCCAAATCCAGCACCATGACCGACGTTCCGCGCCGAATGGCGTTTTCCCACCACTTGGTGTTTCGACGACGAATCATACTTCCCAATGCCCTGTGTGGGATCAATCCCGCGTAGCTGTAGGCCCACGCTGAAGCATGAGTTTGGGAAATTGCCTCGGCGTCTTGAAGTTCAGCCGGGCGGATATCGATCGTAAGTGCGCTCATCAGGATGGAAACATGATCGACAAAAAAAAGCCCCGCAAGGTGCAGGGCCCAAATTTCCAAAGATGTTCACATGCATATGCAAAGCAAATTTTTTGTTGTGTCTTTTATGCCTCAGCTTTGGCTTTGGCAGTACGCTTGCGGTCAACCGGATCGAGCTGAAGCTTTCTGAGACGAATGGTTTGCGGTGTTACTTCCACCAATTCATCATCCTGGATCCAGGACAATGCGCGCTCCAATGACATGGCCTGCGGTGTTGTCAGTTTGACGGCTTCATCCTTTCCTGCGGCCCTTACATTGCTCAGTTTTTTGCCCTTCAGGATGTTCACCTCCAGATCGTTCTCCCGGGTGTGAATGCCAACAATCATGCCCTGATAGACTTTGACCCCTGCCCCGATGATCATGGGACCGCGATCTTCAAGGTTGAACATGGCAAATGCCACCGACACGCCTTGATCGTTGGAAATCAGCACACCCTGTGTCCGACCGGCGATGTCACCCTTGTAAGGCATATAGTCATGAAACAATCGATTCATGATCGCCGTACCTTTGGTATCGGTCATTAATTCAGACTGGTAGCCGATGAGCCCCCGTGTCGGGGCATGGAACACAAGGCGTACACGATCGCCGCCTGATGGTTTGAGTTCGAGCAAGTCGGCTTTGCGTTCAGACATTTTCTGAACGACAGCGCCCGAATGCACCTCATCAACATCGATAACGACTTCCTCAATGGGCTCCAGGCGCTTGCCATCGTCGCCCTTCTTATAAACAACACGTGGGCGCGAAACTGCAAATTCAAAGCCCTCCCGGCGCATGGTCTCAATGAGCACCGCCAATTGGAGTTCGCCCCGGCCAGAAACGTAGAATGAATCCTTGTCTTGCGCTTCTTCAACCCGCAAGGCGACATTGCCTTCGGCTTCCTTGAGCAAACGGTCACGGATAACGCGGCTGGTGACCTTGTCACCTTCGGTGCCGGCCAGCGGAGAATCATTGACAATGAAACTCATTGTAACGGTGGGCGGATCGATGGGTTGTGCGGTCAGAGGTTCTTTGACGGATGGATCGCAATATGTGTCTGCAACAGTGCCTTTCTGCAGACCGGCAATGGCGACGATATCGCCAGCGTGCGCCTCATCGAGCGCCACGCGATTGAGCCCGCGAAATGCCAGGATCTTGGAAATCCGGCCAGTTTCAACGGTCTGTCCATCCTGACTTAGGACCTTGACTGTCTGATTGGGCTTTATGGAGCCCGAATGAATGCGGCCCGTGATCATTCGGCCCAAGAAGTTGTTTGATTCCAGCAGGGTGCCGATCATGCTGAAGGGTCCATCCCCAACCTGTGGTTCCGATACATGATTCAATACGAGATCCAGCAATGGCTCCAGGCTGGCATCAGTCGGTTGCTCAGGTGTATCAGCCATCCAGCCAGCACGGCCTGACCCGTATAGAATCGGAAAATCAAGTTGCTCATCGGTCGCATCCAGCGCTGCGAAGAGATCAAAAACCTCGTTGACAACCTCATCGTGGCGCCCATCGGGCCGATCGATCTTGTTGATTGCGACAATCGGCTTCAATCCAACTTTCAACGCCTTGCCGACAACAAATTTTGTCTGCGGCATGGGTCCTTCAGCAGCGTCCACCAGAACAATTGCACCGTCGACCATCGACAGGATCCGCTCGACCTCACCACCAAAATCGGCGTGGCCCGGCGTGTCCACAATGTTGATGCGGTGGCCTTTCCATTCAATGGAAGTGGCCTTGGCCAGGATTGTGATGCCGCGCTCTTTCTCAATATCTCCGGAATCCATGGCGCGTTCCTGTACGCGCTCATTTTCGCGATAAATGCCAGATTGCTTCAAGAGTTCGTCGACCAAAGTGGTCTTGCCATGGTCGACGTGCGCGATAATCGCGATATTGCGGAGTGTCATGTCAATTTCCGGGTGTTGTTGCGGCACAAAGCCTATTTGTGCCGCTCATAGACGAGTTTGTGCATTGCGAAAACCCTCGTCAGAAAATAAAGATTCGGCGCGTTAGCCAAGGCCCCGTTTTTCAAGCATCGCATCAGGTGTCGGCAATTTGCCTCGAAAGCCGATATAAGCCTCCTCGGGTTCCATCGTGCCACCAGAAGCATAGATATTTTTGCGTAGTCGTTCTGCCATCTTGCTATCAAACGGGTCGTCAATCTCCTCAAAGGCGAGAAACGCATCTGCGTCCAGCACTTCTGACCACATATAGGAATAATAGCCGGCGGCGTAACCGTCGCCCGAGAAGATATGCTGAAAATGCGGCGAGCGGTGGCGCATTGCGACCGGTTCAGGTTTTGCGATTTCCTGCAGCAGCGCCTCTTCGAATTCTGCTGCATCATCGGGGGCTTCTGCATTCTGATGATAAGCCATGTCGACGATAGCTGAAGCGGTGTACTCGACCGTGTCGTGACCCATGTTGAAGTTACGGGCCGCCAGAACCTTTTCCAGAAGTTTGGCTGGCATTGGTTTGCCGTCGTCTTGATGGGTTGCAAAGCGGTTCAACACTTCAGGCACCGTTAGCCAGTGTTCATAGAGCTGCGAGGGCAACTCGACAAAATCGCGGGCGACGCTTGTACCTGAAAGGCTCGGATAGGTGACGTCGGACAGCACGCCGTGCAAAGCATGTCCAAATTCATGAAACAGCGTGCGGGCATCATCGAAGGTCAGGAATGCATCTTCGCCTTGCGGTGGTTTGGCAAAATTCATCGTATTTGTGATGATCGGCGTTTCAGCAAGAAGTTTTGACTGAATCTGCAGCGCGCTCATCCATGCGCCGGATCGTTTTGATGATCTCGCAAAATAATCGGCGATAAAAAGAGCTTGAAGGTCACCCTGAGCATTCCTGACTTCCCAAACTCTTGTATCGGGATGATAAAGGGGAATGCCTGTCTTTTCTTCAAAGGAAAGACCAAACAGTTTGTTGGCGACCCAAAATGCCGCTTCAATCATGTTTTCAAGCCGCATATAGGGGCGCACTTCATCTTCCGAATAGGCATAGCGTTCTGCCCGAATTTTTTCGGCGTAGTAGCGCCAATCCCAGCCTGCTAGATCGTGATTGTTGCCGTGCTTGCGCATCAGTTCTTCAATATCATGGGCCTCTTCTTCGGCACGCTGTTTTGCTTTGCCCCACACCGTATTGAGCAGTGTGTTCACGACATCGGGCGTTTTGGCCATGGTGTTTTCGAGCTTGAGATGTGCAAAGGTTTCATAGCCCAGCAAGGCTGCGCGTTGAGATCGAAGTTCGAGGGTCTGGGCGATGATCGGCCTGTTGTCGCTTTCGCCACTGGTTTCGCCGCGCGAAATCCAGGCGGTGTACGCCCTCTCCCGCAAGTCCCTGCGATCGGAATGTGTCAGGAATGGTGACACAATCGAACGGCCCAGAGTGACTGCATATTTGCCTTTTTCTCCCCGATCTTCGGCTGCGGTTGCCATGGCGTCCCGCAGAGAGGCTGGCAGGCCTTCAAGCTCTGCTTCTTCATTGAGATACAGGACCCAATCAGATTCGTCCTTGAGCACATTCTGGCTAAACTGCGTGCCCAATCCTGCAAGCTTTTCATTGACTTCGATCAGCTGCGCCTGTTCTTCACCTTGTAGTGCGGCACCCATCTTGATGAAGTTGCGATGGTATCTTTTGAGCAACTGAAATTGCTCACCGGTCAGACCCAGCTGCTCGCGCCGTTGCCAAAGATCGTCGATACGCTGGAAAAGCATTTTGTTCTTGGCAAGTTCTCCAGCATGGCGTGCAAACAGCGGAGAGAATTCACGCTCAAGCTTTTGGATGGTCTCATTGGTGTGGTTGCCAGCCTTGGTGTAGAAGATCGATGCCACCCGCCCCAGCATTTTTCCCTTTCGCTCCAGCGCTTCGATCGTGTTTTCGAAGCTTGGTGCGTCTGGGTTTTCACTTATTGTGTTTGCCTCTTTCAGATCTTCCTCAAAGCCGAGTTTAAGTGCGGTAGAAAAATCCTCATCCTTTATTTGATCAAAGCGCGGCAAGCCCAACGGGCCATCCCAGTTCACAAGGGCTGCATTAATATGATCGGCAGTCATCATAGGCTCCATGGCTCCTTGGCATGTGTTGCTGTTCCTAGAGGTAGGACTGAATACTATTACTGCCAAACCAAACACAAAGGTTTGATTACAAGCGCGTCAAGTTTGGCGAAACCGGTGCTTGTTCAACTCGGTCCTCTGAAGGACTATGAGCCGCGCCGATTGCGTGCAGCCAGTGTGCGAAGTCTGAGTGCGTTCAGACGGATGAAGCCGTGTGCATCCTTCTGGTCATAAGCGCCCTGATCGTCTTCAAATGTCACAAGCTCCTCGGAGTACAGAGACTTGTCGCTCTGGCGCCCAGTGACGATGACGTTGCCTTTGTAGAGCTTCAGACGCACTTCGCCTTCGACGTGAATCTGGGATTGGTCAATGGCCGCTTGCAGCATGTCGCGTTCGGGTGAGAACCAGAAACCGTTATAAATCAGCTCTGCGTAGCGCGGCATCAACTCATCTTTAAGGTGCGCCGCGCCGCGATCAAGCGTGATTGATTCCATGGCCCTGTGGGCTGCGAGCAAGATGGTTCCACCTGGCGTCTCATATACGCCGCGGGACTTCATGCCCACGAAACGATTCTCGACCAAATCAAGTCGACCAATGCCATTGTCGCGTCCCAAATCATTGAGTTTGGCAAATAGTGAGGCTGGGCTCATGGGTTCGCCATTAAGCGCAATGGCGTTGCCCTTCTCAAATCCGATCGTGATATCGGTTGGTTCATCGGGTGCATCCATCGGCGATACGGTCCGCATATGCACATATTCAGGTGCTTCGACCCAAGGGTCCTCGAGTACCTTACCTTCAGAGGAAGAGTGGAGCATATTGGCATCCACCGAAAACGGCGCTTCACCGCGCTTGTCTTTGGGGACCGGGATCTGATGCAACTGAGCGAACTCAAGCAAATCAGTACGCGATTTGAAGGACCAATCCCGCCAGGGCGCAATGACCTTGATGTCAGGGTTGAGCGCATAGGCTGACAGTTCAAAACGCACTTGATCATTGCCCTTGCCGGTGGCGCCGTGAGCAACAGCGTCAGCACCTGTTTCCTCAGCGATTTCAACCAGGCGTTTGGAAATGAGCGGACGGGCAATCGACGTGCCCAGCAGGTAGACGCCTTCATAAACAGCGTTAGCTCTGAACATGGGGTAGACGAAATCAGCGATAAACTCCTCGCGCAGATCTTCGATGTAGATTTCCTGAATACCCAGCAGTTCAGCCTTTTTGCGCGCTGGCTCCAACTCTTCGCCTTGACCCAGATCGGCGGTGAAGGTGACGACTTGTGCGCCCAGTTCGGTCTCAAGCCATTTCAGAATAATCGACGTGTCCAGGCCGCCCGAATAGGCCAGCACTACTTTTTTGACGTCTTTGAGGTTCGTGGACATTTATCGTTCCATGTCTAAGGGTTTTACATTTTGCCGCACCATATTGGGATTTGTTGGCGGTGCAAGTCAGCCGTTGGTCGATCGGACCGGTTTTTGAAACAACTCGATCGTCGTGGCAAGAATTGCGCAAATGATTATCGGCACCAAATAGCCCAATAGTACATCAGACATAAAATGGGCACCAAATGTCACGCGCATAAGGGCCATGATGAAGCCGATGACAAAAAGCGCGATATAGGCCCGTTTTCGGTACTTTGGTGGAAACAGAAGCCCACAGCACAGAAACCATCCGCCCACAGAGGCTTCACCCGAGACAAATGAACAGTTTGAGGCACATTCGCCCAAGAGGTCACCGGGGAGCGTGAAGTCCATGCTGCCGCCATAGGCCTCGGTGTCGCGTGGGCGAACACGTCCGTAGAACTCTTTGAAATATCCATTGACGATGATCAGCGGCCCCAGCAACAGGCTGGCCAATACAACCGATTGGTTACGAAAGCTCTGGCTGTTCCAACGGGTGCCATCCCAATATTGAATCAACAAAAATGCGATAAGGCTGAAGCCAACATAATTGGGCACCATATGAAGAAAGTCCCGGATCATGTTCAGGCCGACGCTGTTGCCTATGGGAAAGCCCAGGCAGGTATGCGGCAGAGCTGACTCGGGACAAAAGTCGGGATCGAAGAAAAAAGTTGCGACTGCCAGATCCCATTCGGGGTTCTGCCTGAAATCTTTCAGAATGCCGAACCAGACAAAAATCAGGGCCAGTGCAAAAACCGGGTTGCCCCAGAAGCCAAATCCAGTATCAGATTTTGTGTGCACGGAATTCCTCAGCCGTCCAGTTGCATGAAACTGCGGTTTGGCACGGGTACCAATCTAGCGCAAGCAGGACAAACCAAGATGATCACAAACTACTTTCCGGATATCTCAATCTTACTGCAGTTCGCTGTTGCCAGCATTATTCTTACAATAACCCCGGGTCCCGATATGGCCCTATTTCTCTCACGCGGCATCAATCATGGAAGTACAGCCGGGATCATGTGCATGCTGGGTGCTTCGACAGGCGTGCTCATTCATACTCTTTTTGCTGCGATCGGACTATCGGCATTGCTTGCAGCATCGGCGACTGCCTTCACAATTGTGAAACTTGCAGGCGCGGCCTATCTGATCTGGCTCGCCTATCAGGCCATTCGCCATGGTTCGGCGCTCAATGTGATACGTGATGCAAGCGCAAAACCGCTTGCAATGAAAAACCATTACCTAACTGGTGTTGGCATCAACCTCCTCAATCCCAAGATCGTGCTGTTCTTTGTTTCTTTTCTACCGCAATTTGTTCAGGTTGATGATCCATTTGCTGCAGAAAAACTTGCGTTTCTGGGCATGCTTTTTCTCTTCATCGCCATTCCAATGGTGATCCCAATGATTCTAGCTGCGGATTGGATGGCTGATACGCTCAAAAAAAGCAGGGTTGTCGCAAGAACAATGGACTATCTTTTTGCTGCTGTTTTTGGTGCGTTTGCTGTGAAGATATTATCGACCCAGGCACGTTGAGCCGTAGGTTATTCACCATGGCCAGCGATCATCATGGCCTCATAAGCCAAGCGCTCGGTCTTTTTCATTCGCTCTGATTCTGATTTCAGCTGACCGCAGGCTGCCAAAATATCCTGACCACGGGGCGTACGTATTGGCGACGCATAGCCATTGGCATTGATGAAATCGGCAAATTCCTCGATTTTATCCCAGTTCGAACATTCATAATCAGAACCGGGCCATTTGTTGAACGGGATCAAATTGATCTTCGAAGGAATACCTTTCAGAAGACGAACCAGCTCCTTTGCATCCTGCAAGGAATCATTGACGCCTTTGAGCATGACATACTCAAAGGTAATTCGGCGCGCATTGGACAGACCGGGATAATCCCTGCAGGCCTGCAGCAATTCGCTGAGCGGATATTTTTTGTTGATCGGTACAAGCACATCGCGCAACTCATCGGTCACGGCGTGCAGGGAAATGGCGTGCATAGCACCTGTTTCTTCGCCGATTTTAACAATGTTTGGTACGACACCTGAAGTAGAAAGTGTGATTCTGCGCCTTGAAAGTGAAAGTCCTTCGCCATCTGAAAATATGTTCATCGCATCGCGGACATTGTCATAATTATAGAGCGGTTCTCCCATGCCCATCATGACGATATTTGTAACTTTCCGGCCCTCGCCTGGCACAATTGCGCCTGCAGGCGTGTCCAGATCAGGAAAATCGCCTAACCGTTTCCGCGCAAGCATGACCTGCGCAACAATTTCTCCCGCTGTAAGGTTGCGGACCAGTGTTTGTGTGCCGGTATGGCAAAAGGTACAAGTCAGCGTGCAACCGACCTGACTTGAAACACAGAGAGTGCCGCGCCCCTCTTCAGGGATATAAACAGTTTCGATTTCAACCGGTTTTCCGGCACCGCGCGACGGAAACCGCATTAGCCATTTACAAGTGCCATCAACGGAGAGCTGTTCTTCGACAATTTCAGGCTGGGCAATCGTAAATTTCTGCTTGAGCAAAGACCTAAGATCCTTGCCCAGATTGGACATCAGGTCGAAGTCTTCAACACCGCGAATATAAAGCCAATGCCATAATTGTTGGGTCCGCATTTTGACTTGTTTATCAGCGACACCTGCCTCTTTGAGCGCATCTGACAATTTCTCGCGCGTCAATCCGATCAGCGAATCACGCTGGTCAAGCGATTTGCGTGCGACATCTGAAAGTGCTTTGCGCACGCCTTCGTCTTTTAGGTCCAGTGACGTTGCCATGGATCGGTCTTCTTGAAGCTGCTGAAATTTTCTTGCTCATATCATAGACATCGCCGCAGGTCACTACAGCCATATCGAGCCCATGCGCTGCACGAAAAAACCGGGCCGAAGCCCGGTTAGTTTGATGGGACTGGAGATCCCAAGAGCCGCTTATTTGCAGCTTTCAATAGCGTTGAGGGCAGCAGTGATACCGGACAATGAGTATTCATAGGAGGTATTTGTGCCTCGGCGAGAAACTGCCTTGATGCTCATTTTTGACCCGGCGCGCATAGCTGCGACGATCGAAGGATCTTCGGCTGCGTTCTCGGTCCAGGCCGACTTCTCTTTGGAGAAGAAGGAGAATGACTTTCCATCAATGGTCACGGTGACCTTGGAAGCTTCTTTCAAATTGTAACCCGCAATAAACTGGGGTTCATATGTTATGTTTTGGCCCCGGCGCTGAGTCACGACGAAAAAATTATCGCCATGATCAACCGATGTTGGCTCATTGGTGGTCGGCACGGATACCGCATAGCAGACCTTGCCGTTTGGTGACTGATAGCTGATAGCGCTCCAGTCATTGAATTGACCAATGCGCGTCGGTGTTTGCGCCGATGCAATGCTTGCCGATACAACAAGCGCGCCAGCCGCTAGCATTGTTCCGACGAATTTTGATCCCTGAATCATATTCCCTACCACTTCTGTGGGGTTGGCGACTTCATGGCGACGGACTGGCGCCCGCCGACCTTCTGACCATGGCTTAATGATGGTTACTAAATCCTAAACAAACAGCCAAAACACTGTATTGCAGGGGGATTATTAGCCCAAATCGCCGAACCCTTTGCGTCCCAGACGAAAAAATGGAAAAAGAAAGCGGCAAGAGTTTGACTTTGATGTGGTGTTCGAGTGAAAGTTCCCCTTATTGCTGCTAAATGAGTAAACATCATAGGATGTATTGCCAGGTAGCAATCGCATCGGGTGGACCATCTATTTATGAGCAGTGAACTGCACAAAAACTTTGCCTTGCTTGCTGCGAGTGTTGCTGAAAGCCGGGACAAGAAGGCTTTTGGCGAGTTGTTTGATTATTTTGCGCCGCGGGTGAAAGCATATTTGCGCGGTTTGAATCTGGATGACAGTTCGGCAGAAGACCTGGCCCAGGAAGTGATGATTGTGCTTTGGCACAAGGCCCACTTGTTTGATCCGAGCAAATCATCGTTGGGAACATGGTTGTTTCGGGTCGCCCGCAATCGACGGATTGACGTCATTCGGCGCGAAAAGTCTGGATTGCTGGATCCTGATGAGCCGATGCTGCAGCCTTCTGCTGTTGAGCCTGCCGATGAAACAATGGATGCAGGACAGCGCGATGAGCGCGTGCGCCTCGCTATGGCAAGCCTTCCGGAGGAACAGATTGAACTTGTGCGAATGGCGTTTTTTCTTGGCCTTTCCCACAGCCAGATATCTGACAAGACCGGACTACCGCTTGGCACGGTGAAATCCCGAATTCGGCTTGCATTTAGTCGACTGCGGAAAGTGCTGGAAGTTGATGAATTGGTGGATACGGATGCTGGAGAAATCTAGCAGGTCTTGCTCAGGCCTCTTCTTCCTGTAAATGTCTTTTTGCAGTGGCCCTGTGCGCATCGGTGATGTGGCCGCGCACGGCGGATACCGCCGCCAGAATTACAGCAACATCGTCTGTAAAGCCAAAGCCCGCGATAAAATCGGGCAGCATATCCAATGGCAAGACGAAATAGGCAAGTGCAGCCAACAGTGTGCCGCGGACGCTGGCGGGCGTCTTTTTATCGAGCGCACAATAATAGGCTGCAATGAACTCCTCCATTGCAGGCACTGATCGGGCCGCTTTCTTGACGGTTGACCAGAACTTTGAACGTACTCGCTGTTCCCGGTTCTTCTGATCTTGCTCAGACCCAGGTGCGAGAATCTGGCCCATCTTTATGTCGTCAATTGTCATGAGTGTGACATGGGTTCAGCGCAACCGAAATTCAAGTCAGGCAGCTTTTTCCATTGCTGATGCCAGCTCTATGTCCAACTCGGTGATACCACCGCTATCGTGCGTGGTCAGCTTGACCTCGACGCGGTTGTAGACATTGAACCATTCTGGATGATGGTTCATTTTTTCTGCGACGATCGCCATCTTGGTCATGAAACCAAATGCAGTGATAAAATTGGCAAATTTGAATGTTTTGGATAGAGAATTGCCATCTTCAGCGACTTCCCACTCAATCAAGTCGGCCACAGCGGCTTTGAGTTCATCGCTCGACAGTTTGGGTTTTGCCATCAGAAAAGCCTTCCATAAATGGATGATTGAGGGTCCATTCTACAGCAGAGGCTACATGATGGAAACTGCGTTGGTATCTTCAATTTTATTAATTGTTCTGAGGCCGTAACGTTCCTCGCAGATGTAGGGACCACCGCCAAAAGAGTCACGAGAGGAAAGCAGGGCAAACTCGCGAACGGCGAAGGGTGGAACGAAAAAACCACCGCGCTCTGAGAGATACTTGGCAGCATTATCAGCGCTGACATTGCGCAAGCGCGCGATTGTCACATGAGGCGTAAACTTTCGGCTGTCCGGCGGCAGGCGCAGACGCTGGCAAATGCGTTCGATTTCTTCGTGCAAGGCATAAAGATCCGGACATGGGGTAGGCGTTGCATAGATTGCATGGGGTTTCTTACCGCCGAAAACACCCAAGCCATCGATACCAAACGAAAATGAGCGCTGTTTGACCCGATCAAGCCCCGCAACGATCTCGTCAGCCACATGGTTCTCGACGTCACCCATGAACCGAAGGGTCATATGATAGTTCTCAGGATCAATGAACCGGGCACCGGGCAAACCACCGCGAAGAAGTGACAATTGCATGACCGCTGTATGCGGAAGCTCCAAGGCGGCAAACAAACGCGGCATGGCAACATCCCCTCATTTCAATGGATTTGCCTTGCAGGAAAGCAAATCACTTTGTCCCTCCGAAGCAGCGAATCACGACTTCGTGACAGATTCAAGACTGTTTCGACACTTCGCGGTACTCTTTCCAGAACTGCCACTGCTCAAGATGCACTGCCATCCAGATAATTGCGGATCAGGGGCAGGAATGTCTCGACCATGATTTTTACCCCTTCGCTATTGGGGTGAATGCCGTCACTCAGCATGAACTCGGGCATTGTCAGCACACCATCCAGGAAGAACGGATAAAGCGGCAGATCGTATTTTTCAGCCAGATCAGGATAGATCGGATTGAAATCATTGGCATAATCATCGCCCATATTGGGCGGTGCCAGCATACCCACCAACAGCACATCGATATTGCGTTCCTTGAGACCAGCGATCATTTTGTCGAGATTGTCACGTGTGATTTGAGGAGAGATGCCGCGCAATGCATCATTGGCGCCCAGTTCCAGAATGACGAAATCAGTTCCGTCTGGAACTGACCAATCAAGGCGAGATAGCCCACCCGATGTTGTGTCGCCTGAAACACCCGCATTTGCTATGTCGACATCATAACCATTTTTTCGCAATTCTTCCTGCAACTGGTTGGGGAAACCCTCACCGTTTCCAAGTTGATATCCGGCCATTAAGCTGTCGCCGAAACCGACACCTTTAATGGTTTGTGCGAATGCCGTATTTGATGCGGCCAGGACTATTACAAATCCGTAACTTGCAATCATGCGTATCAATGGTTTGAACATTTGTTTAGAAACCCCATTTAGATGCGACACAGTTATTCTCTAGCCTTATATAGGACTTCTCAGCCATGTCTGAACCCGTCATCGACTTAAAGAACGTTAATTTGAAGCTGGGATCGGGCGCAAGTGCGGTCCACGTGCTTAAAGATGTTGATCTGGAGATCGCTGGCGGCGAGGCGATCGGCATCGTCGGCCCATCGGGATCTGGTAAAACGACACTTCTGATGGTGCTGGCCGGACTTGAAAGGGCAGAAACGGGCACCGTCAATGTCGCGGGCGCGCAATTGGGTTCGCTGAGCGAAGACGATGTGGCGCAATTCCGTGGTCGAAAAATCGGCTTTGTATTTCAGTCATTTCACTTGATTGCCAATATGACGGCGCTGGAAAATGTTGCTGTACCGCTTGAACTTGCGGGTGAAGAGGACGCGTTCGAACGCGCGCGCGCCGAACTGGAAGCCGTGGGCCTTGATCACCGCCTTACCCATTATCCCGGACAGCTCTCAGGTGGTGAACAGCAGAGGGTTGCGGTGGCGCGTGCCTTGGCACCCCGTCCCAAAATTCTAATTGCGGACGAACCGACTGGAAATCTGGACTCAGAAACAGGGCAACAAATTTCCGATCTGATATTCAAGAAGCAAAAAGAGCGTGGCATGACCTTTGTTCTGGTGACGCATGATGAATCGCTTGCCAAAGCATGTGATCGTACGGTTCATGTGAACTCCGGTGTAGTAAATTATGCACCTGAGCCTGCTAAAAAGCCGATCAAGCGCCGCGCCAAAAAGGTTGCTTGATAGTCATGACACAGATCGACTCATTCAAGCTGGCCCTGCGATTTGCTTTCCGTGAAATTCGCGGGGGCCTGACAGGTTTCTACGTATTCCTGGCCTGTATCGCACTGGGAACAGCTGCGATTGGCGGCGTCAATGCAGTCAGTCAGGCAATTACGCAAGGTATTGAGACCGAGGGCGCTACCATTCTGGGTGGCGATGTTCGCTTTGAACTCAATCAACGCGATGCAACACCCGAAGAAAAAGCCTATCTGGACACGATCGGTAGAGTTGCTGTCAGCTCGGACAGCCGCTCGATGGCCCGGTTGACGGACCAATCAGATCAGACGTTGGTCGAGCTGAAATCGGTCGATGAGCTTTATCCATTATATGGTACGTTTGAGACAGAACCGGCTTATGAATTTGATGCACTGGCAAAACAGGACGGTGCGTTTGGCATTTACGCTCAACCCATCTTGCTTGACAGGCTCAACATAGGCGTTGGTGAGCGCATTCTCATTGGCAATGAAACATATCAGATACTGGGCGTTATCAAGCTTGAGCCCGATGCGCTGTCCGAAGGTGTGGCATTTGCCCCGCGCGTTATTATGAGCGTTGAAGGCATGCAGGCTTCAGGCCTTATCCAGCCTGGTTCGCTGGTGGAGCGCCAATATAAGATCCGGCTTAGCGACGGTAGCTCCATGGAGGACATACGTTCGGCAGTGGCATCGGCAAATGAAGCCTTTCCGCAGGCCGGTTGGTCCACACGCTCACGCGCCAATGCAGCACCGGCGCTATCTGCCAATATTGCGCGATTTGCACAATTTCTGACACTTGTGGGCTTGACCGCGCTGGTTACGGGCGGTGTTGGTGTTGCCAATGCGGTGCGCGCTTTTCTTGATTCAAAGCGCGATGTCATCGCCACATTCAAATGTTTGGGCGCTCCCGGTGGCCTCGTGACACAAGTCTATCTAATTCAGATTCTGATCATTGGCGGACTGGGCATCATAATCGGACTTGTGCTGGCCGCACTGGCGCCGCTGGCGGCCCGTGCCGCTCTTGCCGGTGTTGTGCCTCTTCCTGCAAGCGGATTTTTCTATCCGGGCGCGCTGGGACTGGCGATCCTGTTTTCGCTGCTTACAATATTTGTCTTTGCCCTTTTGCCGCTTGGACGTGCGCGCGACATTCCGGCTTCAAGCCTGTTTCGCGACCACAACATGACCGCGTCACAACCGCCACGATTGCTCTATCGCTTGTCCGCCGGGCTTGCCGCTGCGCTGCTTGCCAGCTTGGCGATTTACTTCTCGGTTGACCGGACGATTGCCATCTTTTTCCTGATCGGCGTGGTATTTTCTTTCATGGTATTGCGGGTGGTATCGCAATTGCTGATGAATGGGGCGCGGCGCGTCGGCACTATCAAGGGCACACCACTCAGACTGGCAGTGGGCAATATCCATCGCCCGGGCGCATTGACGCCGTCGGTTGTGCTGGCGCTTGGCCTGGGCCTCACTTTGCTTGTCACATTGGCGTTGATAGACAGCAATCTGCGCAGCCAGATTGCTGGAAACATAACGGCACGTGCGCCCAATTTCTTCTTTGTTGATATTCAATCCAATGTGGTTGAGGACTTTGCCAGTCTTGTAGAATCCGAAGCATCGGATGACGGAAAGCTGGTGCGAGTTCCCATGTTGCGGGGGCGCGTAATTGCTCTGAATGGCGAAAATGTTGCTGATATTGATGTACCGCCAGAAGCGCGCTGGGTGCTGAGGGGCGATCGCGGTATCACCTACGCAAATAATCTACCCGAAAATTCGACCATGGCGGCAGGTGAATGGTGGCCTGAGGACTATTCAGGTGAACCCTTGGTGTCGTTTGCAGCTGAAGAGGCCGGAGAGCTTGGCTTGCAGATTGGCGATTCGATCTCGGTCAATGTGCTGGGTCGAGACATCACGGCAAAAATTGCCAATTTCAGGCAGGTTGAATGGGAATCACTGGCGATTAACTTCGTCATGGTGTTCTCGCCCAACACTTTTGCCGGTGCACCGCATTCCTGGCTTGCCACGTTGACAATGCAGGATGCCGATGCCGAAAAAGAAAAGAAAATTCTCACTTCGGTAACCCAGTCGTTCCCGGCTGTTACGTCGGTGCGGGTCAAAGATGCCATTGAACTGGTCAATAATGTGGTTGCCCAGCTGGCCACAGCCATTCGTGCGGCCGCTGCTGTGGCGCTGATTGCTTCTGTACTGGTGCTCGCCGGGGCCTTGGCAGCTGGAAACAGTGCCCGGGTTCATGATGCGGTGGTTCTGAAGACGCTCGGCGCGACCAGGCGTACGCTGATATCCGCCTTTGTGACCGAATATGCGCTTTTGGGATTTGCAACAGCAATCTTCGCTCTTGGCGCAGGCGGCTTTGCGGCCTGGTTTGTGGTGACACGGATCATGACACTTCCCTGGAGCTTTACGCCATCGATTGCCCTCATAACGGTGATTGTTGCTTTGATTTGTACTGTTGGGTTTGGTCTAGCGGGCACATGGCGCGTTTTGGGTCAAAAGGCGGCTCCCGTGTTGCGCAACCTTTAAAAGTTAACGCGAAAGCGGTTTTCGTTAACGAACAGGGCCAATTGTTTCGAAAAAGGCAGTTATTACTGTCGCTTTTGCCGAAATGGTGAGTCAATTGGTCTTGTTTTTGCAACAATGTAATCACATATTGTGTACAGGCATGCTGGTGTCCCGCCAGCGGCGCCGCGAGCGTGTGTAGAATATCGTTCGGACACCCGACGGGACGTTTTGCAACTTGAGAGGTCAATAATGGCTGAACAACCTTATACTCAGAATTCTGCGACGGCTGGAGTTCGCGTTGGTAGTGATATCGATGCCGGTCTTCGCGCATATATGATCCGCGTCTATAATTATATGGCGCTGGGCATTGCATTGTCAGCGGTTATTACGCTGGCTCTGGCCAATGCTCCTGGACTGCTCGCAACAGTTTCCAGCATGGGATTTGTATTCTTCATCGCATTGATCGCGGTCAGCTGGTTTGGCCCGCGCATGGTGCTTAATGCCAAGAGCGAAGGCATGGCGCATGCTTTTTACTGGGGCTACGCAGCGCTTTGGGGCGTGGCGATAGCACCAATGGTGGTCGCGTATCTCAGCCTTGCACCTGGCATCGTTGTCCAGGCCTTTGCCATCACGGCGGCGCTGTTTGGTTCGATGAGCCTGATTGGCTACACGACAAACAGGAACCTGTCCGGAATCGGCCAGTTCGCCGTAATGGCCATGATTGGTTTGATCATTGCAATGCTGGTAACATTTGCCATCAGTATCTTTGGTGGCGGCGGCATTAGCCCTTGGGTAAGCTTCGGCTTCTCAGCAGTGTATGTATTGCTGATTTCAGCGATCACAGCTTGGGAAACCCAGGAAATCAAGTCGATGTATGTCGAAAGCGAAGGCCAGGCCGTTGCGAACCGCAAGGCGATCTTCGGCGCATTCCTGCTGTATGGCAGCTTCATCAGTATGTTCATTCACATTCTGAACATGCTGGGCATTATGAGCAGCGACTAAGCAGTCTCGCTTTATTGAACTTTAAAACGGCGCCCTTAGGGCGCCGTTTTCTGTTTGCATCACCCAATGTTCTGGCTATTTTCGGCGCTGCAAAGGAGCTGTGTATATGCCTGAGTTGACGATTAGAGATGTCATGCAAGAGGACATAGCTGCCATCACTGAAATCTACCGTGATGCAGTGTTGCACGGTACGGCGAGTTTTGAGCTGGATCCGCCTGATCAACGCGAGATGGCGTCTCGCATGAAAGGCGTTGTAGACACCGGATACCCTTATATTGTCGGACTGAGCGAAGACGGCGTTCTACTTGGTTACGCCTATGCAAGCGCCTATCGTGCACGGCCTGCCTATCGTTGGTCCTGTGAGAATTCTGTATATATCGATAAGTCCGCGCATGGAGCTGGTGTAGGAAGAAAGCTCATGCAGGTTATCATTGAACGGTGCACAGCTCTGGGGTTCAGGCAGATGCTGGGCATAATTGGTGGTTCGGAGCACATGGCTTCGATTGGCTTGCACAAGTCGCTGGGGTTCGAGCATGTGGGTACGCTGCCGGCAACCGGGTTCAAGCACGGCAGGTGGCTTGATTCGGTGTTAATGCAGCTTGCGCTGGGTGAGGGGCAGAGTTCCAAGCCGGACCCGGACACCTATCCTGGCACGCTTTACAAGTCCAAAATCTAGTCGGTTTGCACCAGCTTGATCGCCTTGTCGAAGACTTTGAGGACCGTTTGCAAATCATGGCCTCGCTTCACTATCAATCCTGACGCGGCAACCACCGAATAGGCGCCTTGCTTCCTTGCCAGCTTTGGATCTTTCTCGATGCGATAGAGCGGCATCTCAGAAGTGCGCCGAAAAACCGAGAATACGGCCTTCTCTGGCATATGGTCGATGGCATAATCGCGCCATTCTCCACCAGCTACCATGAACGAGTAAACTCGCAAGATCTGATCCAACTCCCGCCGTTCAAACTTGACTTCGGAAATTTTCGGCCTCTGTCGGATTTCCGAGAGCGAAACGACATTATCGGGGCGGGATTTTGAGTTCGGTGAAAAGCTGATAATGGGCTCCACAGTCGATGATCTGGCCAATGGTTGCCGGAAAATCGCCGCTGTGCAAGTGCAATGCCGCCAAATGGGACAAAAATCGGCAAGTTATCTTGGTAAACAGATTGCTAACGACGCGCTCACATTTTCAAACACCAACAGTAAAAGCGTGATGCCTTGCCACTTTTTCGCCGCTTTTTCGCCAAGGCTTTGCCCTGATTGCCCACCAGTTTCCAAGTGCTGTTACTGTTCGCATTCAAGCCCGATCGGACACGCCAGCATTGGCCATACCCAGCCGCCCCTGGAACTGGGTGTCGCAAAGACCGGTTTGGTGCAGTTAGGAAACCTCTAGCCCCCAGCCCCCCGATGCTGCATTAAGCCGGTCTTTTTAAAACACAACTGCCAACTGGTCCCCACTTATGAGTTTTGGCGGGGAAGAATGGCTGCGCCCATGATTGCGCCTGGTGTTCCACTTTCGGTTGTCGCCTGCAGCAGAATGGCGCAGCCATTTGCTTTATGCGCCTTTATTTCGTCGAGTGGAATTTCGATGTCCATGTTCTGGCCATCCCACATGCCAAGAATTTGGGCGCTCGTGACCGTGTTTCTGTAAGTCATTTGTCGGCCCCGGTTTTCACCGCGCTCAATGTCGATGGTAGACTCATCCTTGTAGTAAACCAGGACCAGCTTGACATCACCACCGTCAGGAACAGCGCCGCCTTCAACCTGTACACGCATGCGATTGCCCGCATTGGACAATTCGACAGGTACGGTCAGTCCTTCGCCCTGACCGGCAAATGTACCCAATTTGGCAGCAATAACACCGCCATCGGCACCGTTCAGATGCTCGCGTCCATTGACGACCGCCTGTGGTGTATAAACGGTGCGGGACTTGAAAGTCTTCGCATAGGCGTATTGACGTTGTGTATTCTCCGAACTGGCCAGCGTATCTTTCCAACCAAGATAGTCCCAATAGTCCACATGAAAAGCCAGTGCCAAGACGTCATCTCGATCGATAAACTGTCTCAGCGCGGCGTCTGCCGGAGGACAAGAACTACAGCCCTGGCTGGTAAACAGTTCAACAACGCCAATCAGTTGAGTTGGCTTTTGTTGCGCAAATACAGATGTGCTGATGCTGGGGCTTGCTAATATGGCGCCCGACATTGCCAACACGTTCCGTCGCGTCATTTTGTTGCTGTTCATTACCCTCAACCTTTTTTGTATCGGTAACGTAGGCGGACGCCCCCTCACTGAAAACTCACAATGCAGTGAAGGACAATAGAAACCCGGATTCCAATTGCATGCTGCTGGATATGCATTGGATCATACAGCCCGCCCTTCCTTGGCTGTGTCTGCTTGCAGTTTGCCAGCCAATGCAAACAGCAAGAGAGATCTGGTCGCCCCGCTTGAAGAGCGACTGCGGGCTTCTTCTGTCTGAAAATTTGCTGGGTTATGGATTCTTCAGTGCAGAAAATCGCTGGCAAATCGACTATTTGGTCGGTAAGGACCCGGTTGAAATTTGAGTAGATTTTTTGCAAGATTCCAAACGCCACAGTTGATCCAATATTACAGTCTCCTTGGACTCGAAACACAGCTTCCTGCATCAAAGATTTATCCACCAAAAGGTTATGAAAATTTGTAAAGCACTGATTATATTATTAAATAATCTTTAACTTACCATGCAGCCGGACTCTAAAAGCCAAGAATTGAATCTGAAGAAAGACATAAAATCTGATCACTCAGGTACATTTAAATTGAGTAGTGACAAAGATCAACGATTTTGCTAAAAACCATCTAGACGGTAATTAGAGGACGAATCATGAATGATGCACCGATAAAGCGACGACAGCCAGAACTGATGCGCAAGAAAATTCTTGAAGCGGCAATTGAAACAATCGCCATGCAAGGTGTCGACGGTTTGACGCTTGATGAAGTTGCGCGTCAAGCCGAGGTTAGCAAGGGTGGATTGCTTCACCACTATAAGAGTAAGGACGCGCTTCAGACAGCGCTTTATGACTATCTGCTCGAAGATTTGGAGCAGGCAATCGCCGAGAAATTGGACCCCAATCCACATACATTGGCGCGGTTCTCCCTAGCCTATTTTGACGTTGTTTGTGACCCTTCCGCACCCGACTATGACAAACGCCGGGGTGTATTGTTTGCGCTGTTTGCCGTTCAACCCGATCTCGCCATGAAGTGGGCGGATTGGCTCAAGAACCGGATGATGGAACATGCAGAAACGGATGATCATGCCATGGCCAGGGTGCTTAGATTGGCTGCCGATGGGCTTTGGGCGTCGAATATGATTGACGGCCCTGACTCGGAATCTGCCAATCGTGACTCGGTCAGCCAATTCTTGAAAAACCTGTTCAGAACCTAGTAGAAAGTGAGCGCCAAGTTCGTCTGTACTTTGAGAAGATTTTCAGCCGTTCTTTGATGATTAATGATCGCTTTGTACGCCGACAACGCCTGCTTAATCCGCCTTTCCTCTATTGAACAAAAGGAAGGAACGAGACATGAAAGCAATCATTGCAGGTGGAATAATGGTCGCAGGATTCGGTATGGTTGTCACTGGTGGTATGGATCTGGGCGCTGTCCTTAGCGGCAAGCCATTTGATTACTAGAATGCTTCTTTTTCCGAGCGGGAAAGATTTCTTCAGTCCGAGGCGGAGAAGATTTCTTGGGTGATGAAGTCGGCACTTGTTAATCCCTCTGGTGTAGGCCCCTCCTTCAGGCTTTCAGAGAGCAAGGTCAATGCACGCTCCGGCAAGATTGAATTTCTTGTCAAAGTTTCTGGTGGCTCCCGGGTCAACTCATCTGTGTTTTCCAGGTTGAAAACTGCCAGGAAGGAAAATGCGTGTTCGCACTATGTGAAAAGCAATTTGGGAAAGAATGATGTTCGCATGGTCGCCACTTTCAAAAGCAGAAAACGCAGTTTTGGTTCAGTCACCTATTCGAACCCGGGCTGTGCCAGATATTTGAAAAAGACATGAAATTTGTATCTGACAAACGAGATCCGGTACAGTTGCACTGATTGAGTGCGCAAAAGTGCTTTTTGCGTGAGCAAGCCAGGCTACCCGTGAAATGCTTTTAATTTCGGTGGTTTAACCACAAAAAACCGGTCAAATTTGTCCTGTTTTCAGCCCTCTCTCGCGCATCAGAATTCAAATATCGGCCAATGCTGCACGCAGATCGACGAGAGCGGGCTCCAAAACAGCCCTTCTACACGCGATATTGACGCGCACAAAGCCAGCGCCCTGCCGACCGAAGGAAGTACCTCTGCTGACGGCCCAACGGGCTTTATAGCGCAAAAATGCATGCAAGGCGTCCGGTTCCATGCCGAGCGCTCTGAAATCTAACCAGGTGAGGAATGTGCCTTCGGGTTCAACCAACCGCACATTGTCGATCCTTCCAAGCTGTTCACGCACGATTGCTAGATTGTTCTCGATGTAATCAAGGGCGGCATCTAGCCATGGCGCGCAGTCCTGATAGGCGGCGAGCATCGCAACGTTGGCAAAGGCGTTGTTCTTGTTCACGGTCAGCCGACTGTTCTCGATCTGGAATTGCTCTCGCTTTTTCTGATTGGCAATGATCGTGAATGCAGAACAGCAGCCGGCGATGTTAAAACTCTTTGCAGGAGAGGTGATGGTGATGCAGTTTTGCTCTGCATCGCTGCCTAGCGACGCAAACGGGATGAACGTTTGACCACTGAAAACCAGATCGCCGTGCAGCTCATCCGATACCACCAGAACGTTATGCCGAAGACATATGTCTGATACAGCTTGCAATTCTGGCCGAGTCCAAACACGCCCGACCGGATTGTGTGGATTGCACAGAAACAGTATGGCATTTTGTGGCTTGGCTGCGAGAGTTTCTAACTCATCGAGGTTCATTTCATAGTGCCCATTGCGAAGCTTGAGCGGATTTTCGACGACGGCTCGTCTATTCTCCCTTATGATATCAAAAAAATCAAAGAAAACTGGCGGTTGAACGATAACACCGTCGCGGTCCGCAGAGAACAAGCTGGTGGCAATGGCCAAGCCGTTCAACGCATTTGGCGCGCGCAGAACATGGTTGGCATCGACCTGCCAGTCATGGCGCTTCTTCATCCAGTCGCACAAAGCAGGTAAAAGTTCTTCCGGAATTGTTTCGTATCCGAAAATACCGTGGCTGAGCCGTTGGTTTAACGCATCAAGAATTGGCGGCGCTGCCTTGAAGTCCATATCTGCAACACCGGCAGCAAACAGCTGTTCGCCGCCCTCGCCCAGTACTTTGGGGTGCGTCTTTAATGCAGGAACCTGGCGCCGGTCCATAGGAGAATCGAAATCAAATTCCTGGTTCAATTCAAGTACCAGCCTGACTGAATACCGAGACCCCCGTCCATTATTGGCGGGGAGTCGGAACTCTCAATTACGCAGCGAGATCACGCAGCACGGTCTGAAGGATGCCGCCATTCTTCAGATAGTCGATTTCGTCGGCAGTATCGACGCGGCACACCAATGGAAGGTCAATTGTCCGACCGTCAGCATAAGTAAGCTTGGCTATAACCTTCTGACGGGGTTGTATGTCGGCCAAACCTTCGATCGAAACCATTTCGTCTCCGGAAAGACCCATAGACTTCCAGCTTGTTCCGTCTTCAAACACAAATGGGATCACACCCATACCAACGAGATTTGAACGGTGAATTCTCTCATAGCTTTCGGCGATGACCGCCTTGACGCCGAGCAAATTCGTACCTTTGGCTGCCCAGTCGCGCGACGAACCATTACCATATTCACCGCCGGCAAGCACAACCAATGGCACGCCTTCTTCGCGATATTTCATCGCAGCGTCATAGATTGGCATTTCTTCCTTGGAAGGATAGTGGATGGTGTACCCACCTTCTTTTCCGTTTTCGCCGAGCATGTAGTTGCGGATTCGTATGTTGGCGAATGTTCCACGCATCATGACTTCATGGTTGCCGCGGCGTGTACCGTATTGGTTGAAGTCCATCACGCCCACGCCATTGTCCATCAGATAGGATCCGGCCGGAGATTGTGCCTTGATGGCGCCAGCGGGAGAAATGTGGTCGGTTGTGATCTTGTCGCCAAAAAGGCCCATGATCCGTGCACCTTTAATGTCGCCAATGGCGCCTTTTGTTGCACTCATACCCACAAAGTAAGGTGGGTTTTGCACATAGGTTGAAGAATCCTCCCAGGCATAGGTGTCACCATCTGGTACGGTAACCGCTTGCCAGTTCTCATCGCCTTTGAATACATCAGCATATTTGGCCGCAAAGATTTCACGGGTCACATATTTCTGGATGAACTCCTGGATTTCCTTGTTTGAAGGCCAGATGTCTTTCAGGAAGACATCATTGCCGTCCTTGTCCTGTCCGATCGGCTCATTTGTCAGATCAATATTGACCGTACCAGCCAAGGCGTAGGCAACAACAAGCGGTGGAGAAGCCAGATAATTGGCTTGAACGTCAGGCGAGATCCGCCCTTCAAAGTTCCGGTTTCCGGATAATACGCCTGCTGCGATCAAGCCTTTTTCGTTAATGGTCTTGGAAATATCCGTATCCAGCGGGCCGGAGTTACCGATACAGGTGGTGCAGCCAAAACCCACAAGGTTAAATCCGACCTGATCAAGTTCCTTCTGCAGACCTGAATTTTCAAGATACTCAGCTACAACCTGAGAGCCGGGCGCGAGCGATGTCTTCACCCAGGGCTTCTGCTTAATGCCAAGCTTGTTTGCGTTTCTGGCCAAAAGGCCGGCGCCAATCAAGACCGAAGGGTTTGAGGTGTTTGTACAGGAGGTGATCGCAGCGATGGCGACATCGCCATTGCCCAAATCATAATCTTCGTTCTCAACATCGTAACGCTTGTCAAGCAATCCAGCGTCTTTTTTGTATTCAGAAACAAAGGCTTCACGATAGCCAGCGCCCACACCTTCAAGCGGTATGCGGCCTTCGGGACGCTTTGGACCAGCCATTGAAGGCACGACGGTTGAAAGGTCAAGTTCCAGTGTGTCGGTAAAGACAGGATCCGCAGCATCGGAAGTTCGGAACATGCCCTGCTCTTTTGAATAGGCTTCAACCAGCGCAATGCGATCTTCCTCGCGGCCGGTGATATTCAGATAGTTCAGTGTCTCGTCATCGATTGGGAAGAAGCCGCACGTCGCGCCGTATTCTGGACCCATATTGCCGATTGTCGCAGCGTCAGCGAGAGTCAGGTGATCGAGGCCCGGGCCGTAGAACTCAACGAATTTGCCCACGACGCCTTTTTTACGCAACATTTGCACAACTGTCAGCACGAGGTCGGTTGCGGTAATGCCCTCTTTCATTTCGCCGGTCAGTTTAAAGCCGATAACTTCAGGCAACAGCATGGAGATCGGTTGGCCGAGCATGGCAGCTTCAGCTTCGATGCCTCCAACACCCCAGCCCAACACGCCGAGGCCGTTGATCATGGTTGTGTGCGAATCGGTGCCAACGCATGTGTCGGGATATGCGATCAGATCGCCTGAATCTTCCTTGGTCCAAACGCATTGGCCAAGGTATTCAAGATTAACCTGATGGCAGATGCCGGTGCCAGGCGGCACAACGCGAAAATTGTTAAAGGCGCTCTGACCCCATTTCAGGAAGCGATAACGCTCACCATTGCGGCCATATTCCAGTTCGACATTCTTGGCAAAAGCATTTGGATTGCCGAATTCATCAACGATCACCGAGTGGTCGATCACCAGATCGACCGGCACAAGTGGGTTGATTTTCTGTGCGTCACCGCCCAGCGAGACCATTGCGTCGCGCATGGCTGCCAAATCAACTACGGCCGGTACGCCAGTGAAATCCTGCATCAAAACGCGAGCCGGGCGATATGCGATTTCATATCCAGCCGTGCCCTTGTCGTTGAGCCAGTTCGCGACGGCCTGGATGTCCCGCTTGGTCACCGAACGGTCGTCTTCGTTGCGCAGAAGGTTTTCCAGCAGCACTTTCATGGAGAATGGCAGTTTGGAGATTCCCTCAAGGCCATTTTTCTCGGCTTCGGCCAGACTGTAATATGTGTATTCCTTACCGGCCAAGGTCATTGTCTTGCGACACTTAAAGCTGTCTATCTTGGACAAGGGCTTTTCCTTCATGTTTGAGAGCGCAGGCATTTGGCCAGCCGCGCTGTCTGTTTGGTGCGGGTGTGGCCATTCCTTACTGCCAATGTTTTGAAATTTCTAGGGCGACTTAGGTCAAATGCGTGCCTGCAATTGCAAAATCAGCCAATTCTGTGCCATTGCTCGATCAAATGAGGGGTTTGTGACAAGAACATGCAGCTAATTGCTGAAAATCTTGCCTGTGATCGCGGAGATACGCGCATCTTTGAGGGGCTATCCTTTTCAGTTGGCGCTGGCGAGGGCATGCTGGTCACCGGTCCAAACGGGGCAGGGAAATCGACATTGCTGCGGGTGCTGGCAGGCTTGCTGCCTTTGTCGGCCGGAACCGTGAAACTCGATAGTGGTACTATTGCGGCTCACACCCATTATCTGGGTTCACAAAATGGCATGAAGGCCGCGCTGAGCGTTGCCGAGAATCTGAATTTCTGGAAAGATTATTACGGTGCTGGAACAATGACTGCATTACAAGCGTTGCAGCGCGTTGGACTAGACCATGTTTTGGACGCTCCTTTCTCCTATCTATCAACTGGTCAGAAGCGTCGTGTGGCCATTGCACGCTTGTTACTCAGCGAGCGGTTGCTCTGGTTGCTGGATGAGCCCACCTCCGGATTAGACAAGGAAGCGGAAAAGCTGTTTGCCGACCTGGTGGCGGAGAAAATCAAGAACGAAGGCATTGTTGTCGCGGCTACCCATCTGCCGATTGACGTCGAGGGTATGAAACGCTTGCGGTTTGAGGCCCGACTGCCATGATTGCGCTGCTTGTTCGAGATTTGAAGTTAGGCATTCGGGCAGGTGGCGGCGCGCTCATCGGCATATTGTTTTATCTTGCCGTGGTCGCCGTGACTCCCTTCGCAATGGGGCCTGATCTCAACCTCCTTGCCCGCATTGGCCCCGCAGTTTTGTGGACAGGAGCGCTGCTTGCTTCATTGCTGGGGCTGGAGCGATTGTTCCAAATTGACCGGGAGGACGGTTCGCTTGATCTGTTAGTGATCAATCAGGCTGAAGTTCCGTTGTCCATCGCAATATTCTCAAAGTGCATGGCACATTGGGTCACAACAGGCCTTCCGCTGGTTATTGTGACGCCTTTGCTGGGGCTTTTGCTGAATATGAGCGGAGATGCAATTCTTGCGACCGCTTTGACGCTTTTGGTTGGTACGCCAGCGATCACATTTATTGGCGCTGTAGGCGCGGCCGTGGCGGTCTCCCTGCCGCGCGGCGGATTGCTGGTATCGGTCGTGATACTGCCATTTGTGATCCCGGTTTTGATTTTTGGCGTGATGGCCAGCTATGGCGCCATAGTTGACGGCGCCCCGTTCAGGGCGCCGATGCTGCTGCTCACCGCTTTAATGCTTTTCTTCGCCGTTCTCGGACCGCTGGCCGCCGGATTCGCGCTCAAAAACGCCGGCGATTAGGCGGTCTTCAGTTGTTCGCGGTGGGCGTAAAGAATGATCGCAGACAAAACGCCCAAGACCAGAGCCGGAACAGCACTTGGTCCTAAAATAAACAAATGGGCAAGGATGGCCCCAATCATTGTGCAGACCAGAAGTCCAGCACCATAGGCTTGCTTGTTAGGGACAAACAGCAATATTGCAGCGCCTACCTCAATCAAGCCCGTCGTATACCGGAACCATTGGCCGATGCCGATCGCTTCATAAGTCGCAACCATCATTTCCGCGCCGGCCAGTTTGGCGAGGCCAGCCGCTGCAAAGGCGGCAGCGACTAAAATTTTCAAGGCCAAAAGGCCATACTTTAACAAATTGCCATTCATGGCTTTTTCCTCTTTTTAAATCAACGAGTTCGGAGCAATCCCGCTTAACTCAACGTTGCCAAAGACTGGCGCAGTGTCGCAGCCAAAGCCGCGTCTTTTAGGCGGCCTGTCGCGGCGTCGAACTTCTCCATAAATGGTCCGATAGACAGGCTTGAAAGTACCTGCGCGCCAAAAAATGGTGCTGAATCACTGGCTGTTTTCAACACATTGGCACCGCCATTAGGGCCTGCGGATGCCGACATGATGACCATTGGTTTGCTTTGAAATACTTTCATGTCGATGCGCGAAGCCCAGTCGAAGATGTTCTTGTACGCGGCCGTGTAGAAACCATTGTGTTCGGCGTAGGAGATCAATAGAGCGTCGGCTTCGCCGATCTTGTCAAAGAACCGCCTTGCAGCATCGGGAATACCTTCGTCCTTTTCGCGATCGATGGAATAGATCGGCATTTCGTAATCATTCAGATCAAGTATTTCGACTTCTGCACCTTTGTCGATTTCGTCTTGAAAGACTTCGGCAGCATGAGCGACCAGTTGCTTGTTTATGGATTGTTTGCTGTTGCTTGCAGCGAATGCGAGGATTTTCATGGGAGAATCTCTTCAGTTGATTTTCGTTGCAACGGTTCTTGCATATTGCATAAATAGGGTATAGATACAGAAAAGCGCACTTTATGCGCGTTTATGCGACATATCACATGGACAATTGGAACGAAATTCGAACGGCGGCGAAGGTTGCAAGCGTTGGAACAATCAGTGCAGCTGCTGATGCTTTAGGCGTTCACCGCGCCACCGTCACACGGCATATTGATGAGCTTGAGGCTCAACTGAGCGCCAAGCTGTTTCATCGTCATGCACGGGGATTTACCCCGACAGAGCTTGGTATTGAGTTATTGCGTATCGCCAATGCGACAGAGGAGCAGTTTGGCCAACTGATCCGGCTCGCCAAGGGTCAGTCAGAGACGCTCAGTGGAGAAATCACGATTACAACGGTCGAAGTTCTCGCGCCCCATATTATACCGCGCATAGCAACATTTGGCAGTCTTCATCCGGACATCAGCGTCCGTCTTTCAACCACTGATTCAGTCATGAAGCTGGAATATGGTGAAGCGCATATTGCCTTCAGGGTTGGACCAAAACCCGATGATCCCGACAATGTGGTCCGGCACTACGCGACTTTGGAAATGGCTCTCTATGCCAGTAAGTCATATGTTGCGCGTTATGGACATCCGACCTCGGAGGAGCAATTCGAGAGTCATCGGTTCATAGGAAAATACGGAGATGCGTCGCGCGCGCCTTTCAATGTGTGGCTGCAGAATATGGCCGCTGAAGAGCAATTCAAGTTCAGGGCCAATCAAAACAACGTCATGCATGTTGCGCTCATTGCAGGGCTCGGAATTTACTTTGCCCCGGTCGAAACGGCTCGAAACAACCCAGAACTTGTTGAAGTCCTGCCGCCTCGCGATGAATGGGCTGTTCCCATTTGGCTTGTCACTCATGTTGATCTGCACCGATCCGCCAAGGTCCAAGCATTTCTGAAACATTTTAAGGAAGCAGAAAAGCTTGGTGTACTTTACCCAAGGTCATCTGATGGCAGTTGAAATTCCTCACCTATATTCTCTGCCTCAAATTTGACTCTGCCTGCCCATTCGTTACTTTTGCGGCATTGAAAAAGACACGGAATCATTCTGGTCAATAGAAACTGAGGAAACGACATTATGAAAAAGACACTTTTGCCACTTCTAGCGGGTGTTGCTTTTGCTGCGATTTCAGGATCTGCGCAAGCTGCTGATTGCGGAGATGTGACAATGGCTGAGATGAACTGGGCTTCTGCCGGCGTGGCTGCTCAGGTCGACAAGATCATACTTGAAAAAGGGTACGGCTGCGATGTTGAGCTGGTGACGGGCGACACAATACCGACATTTACATCCATGCGGGAAAAGGGTGAGCCGGATTTGGCGCCTGAACTCTGGATCAATGCATTCCGTGATCTGCTAGATGAAGCAGCGGCCGAAGGTTCACTCGTTATCGCCGCCGAAATTCTGCAAGATGGCGGCGTTGAAGGTTGGTGGATTCCAAAACACATAGCTGATGCCAACAATATCAAGACGGTCAATGAAGCTTTGGCAAGGCCGGAGCTTTTCCCGGGCGGAGAGGACGACAGCCTAGGCGCTTTTTTTGGTTGTCCGTCTGGTTGGTCATGCCAGATAAGCAATACCAATTTGTTTAATGCCCATGATGGAGAAGGCAAAGGTTTTGAGCTGGTGGATCCGGGTTCGGCCGCTGGTCTAGATGGCTCGATTGCCAAAGCATTCTCGCGCGATGAAGGTTGGTTTGGCTACTACTGGGCGCCAACGGCAATCTTGGGTAAGTATGAAATGGTTCGTCTGGATCGCGAAGTGCCGCATGACAAAACCGAGTGGGACAAGTGTACGATCAATGTGGAATGCGAAGATCCCCAGATCAATTCATGGGTGAAGTCTGAAGTGTTCACTGTTGCCACCAAGGAGTTTGCAGAGGAAAACGCTGTGGCGATGGACTATTTGAAGAACCGTCAATGGAGCAACCAAACGGTCGGTAAAGTTTTGGCGTGGATGGAAGAGGAGCAAGGCTCCAATGAAGATGGCGCCGAGTATTTCATCGAGAACTTTGAAGATTTGTGGACCCAATGGGTTACACCGGAAGTGGCAGCCAAAATCAAAGGTTGATGCATTTTTTCAAATATAGTTGGGCGTGCGGAGTATTCTCCGCACGCTATTTTATTATCAGAATTCAAGATAATATGGGAGGTTAGTTTGTGAGCTGGTTGGATGAATTTCCGGAGATGGAAAAAACGGCATTGCGCGATTTGCGCAAAGGCATTGATAGTGGTTTTAGGGAGTTCACGCGCGCCTATGGCGACACAATTGAGGATTTCTTTTTCCCCGTTGAGTGGTTTCTGATCAATTTTGAGAAATTGTTGCTCAACACGCCGTGGTTCATTGTGCTTATAGCGCTTTGCGCAGTTGTTTATTTTGCCAGTCGAAACTTGCTTTTGACAGCAGGCACTTTTGTTGGACTGTACCTGATCGGTTATTTCGCCATGTGGGAAGACGCCATGAAAACCTTGGCTATGATTTCCACTGCGACTTTGACCGCGATCATTGTTGGTATTCCCATCGGCATAATGATGGCCAAGTCAGACCGCGTACAAACATTCTTCAATCCTATTCTCGATGTGATGCAGACGATGCCTAGCTTCGTTTACCTCATCCCGGTGATTATGCTGTTTGGTATTGGTAAATTGCCCGGCATCATCGCCGTTATTATTTATGCCGTTCCTCCTATCATTCGACTGACAAATCTGGGAATCAGACTGGTCGACAAGGAAGTGCTGGAGGCGTCCGATGCGTTTGGCGCTTCAAATTGGAAACGACTGACCAATGTCCAATTGCCGCTGGCCCTGCCGACGATTATGGCCGGCGTAAACCAGACCATCATGATGGCCTTGGCGATGGTTGTTGTAGCCGCACTTGTCGGCGCGCCTGGACTGGGTAAACCTGTCCTACAGGCAATTAACGGTCAATTCCTCTTCATGGGTGTTTCAGCCGGCATGGCGATTGTGATCCTCGCGATCATCATCGACAGAGCCAGCCAAGCTTATGGCAAGCGAATCCAAGAACACCGTGAAAAGGGTCACTAGTCATGTCAGGAATTCAAATCAAATCGCTGTACAAGATCTTCAGCGAAAACGAAGCGGTTGCGCTTGAGGCCGTACGAAACGGTATGGGCAAGTCCGAGCTTTTGGAAGTGCACAACAGTGTGCTTGGTCTTCAGGACATCAATATCGATATGCCGCAAGACGGCATTCAGGTTGTTATGGGACTGTCAGGTTCGGGTAAATCCACGCTTATCCGGCACATCAACAGGCTCATCGAGCCCACTTCAGGAGAAGTGTTGGTTGACGGAGAAAACGTTCTGCAAATGTCGCCCAGCGAACTGCAGAAATTTCGGGCGTTCAAAACGGCGATGGTGTTTCAGAAATTTGCCTTGCTGCCGCATCGCACTGTGCAAAGTAATGTGGAATATGGTCTTGAGGTTCAAGGCATTGCCGCAGATGAGCGGCATCAGCGGAGCAAGAAGTGGATCGACCGTGTTGGTTTGGGCGGTTTTGAAGATCGTTATCCCTCACAATTGTCGGGCGGTATGCAGCAGCGTGTGGGCCTGGCCCGAGCACTGGCAACAGATGCGGAGATCTTGCTGATGGACGAGGCGTTTTCGGCGCTCGATCCCTTGATAAGAACAGACATGCAGGACGTTATGCTGGAGTTGCAGCAAGAGCTGAAGAAGACCATCGTGTTCATCACTCATGATCTGGACGAAGCCCTGCGTATTGGCGACAAGATTGTGATCTTGCGTGATGGCGCAATTGTTCAGCAGGGTAACGCCCAGGATATCATTCTTCGGCCCGCTGATGATTACATTCGGGATTTCGTCAAGGATATCAACCGGGCGCGTGTTGTGCGGGTGGATTCGCTCATGACAAAGGCGAATTCCAAAATGAAGGGGCCGAAAATCCATGGCGATCTCCGCCTCGATGAGGCAACGCGTATCCTTCAGGAGGCACAAGCACAGCAGGCACTTATTACTGATGATGCAGGTAAAACAGTGGGCGCGATTTCGCTTGATATCATTGTCGATGCAATGGTGGAGAAAGTGGAGGTTGCGCGCACCGTTTAGACTTCCCCGCCGCGTTGATCTGGCGCAATTGCATGAACACAATTTTGCGCTATTTTGACCGCAAACGGAAACGCAGCATGATCGAAACGCAAAAGAAACCAGGGCCATTGACTGCGCTTGCAACACCGCGCCGCTTCATGGATCTATCCGGAAAGATGCTGCCATGGTTGGTTGCCATGGCAGTGCTCTTTACGGTTGTTGGTTTGTATTGGGGTTGGCGGGCACCTGAGGATTACCAGCAAGGCATTACGGTCCGGATCATGTACGTCCATGTGCCAGCAGCCTGGTTTGCGATGTTTTCCTACACCGTTATGGCTTTATCGGCGCTGGGCGTTTTGATCTGGCGCCATGCATTGGCTGATGTATCCATCAGGGCGGCGGCGCCGATCGGCGCTGCATTTACATTGCTTTGCCTTGTAACCGGTTCCTTGTGGGGCCGACCCATGTGGGGAACCTATTGGGTCTGGGATGCGCGGCTGACTTCCGTTTTTGTCTTGTTGATCATGTATCTGGGTATAATGGCACTGCAGCGGGCGATGGAAGATCCGATCAGGGCAGCGCGTCCCGTAGCCATTTTGGTGCTGGTGGGGTTCATCAATATTCCTATTATCAAGTTTTCGGTCGATTTCTGGAATACATTGCATCAACCCGCATCGGTTATCCGCCTTGATGGGCCAACCATACACCCGTCCATGTTGTGGCCTTTGTTGGTGGTGACGATCGGTTTTACACTTATGTTCTTCGCGATGCATCTGATTGCCATGCGCAATGAAGTGCGCCGCCGCCGTGCTGCATCACTGAGAAAATCTGGAGTGCGCGGCACGAATTCGGCACCAGCAACGGCGGTACTTGAAACATGAGTGATCATCTTGTTTTCGTGCTTGCAAGTTATGGCCTGGGTGGTCTGATTTTGCTCGGACTAATTGTCTGGCTTTGGGTGGACCGCAATGCAACCGTCAAGGAGCTTGCCAGGCTCGAGGAGCTTGGTATTCGACGCCGCTCGGAAGAGCGAAGCCATGAATGATGGTTCTGTTAAAGGACCGCGCAAGGCAGTCGGCGTTTTTCTGCCCGCTGTCGGTTTTTTTCTATTGGTTGCCGTATTTGCCATCATGCTGACACAGGAAGGTCGCGACACCAGCGCTTTGCCATCTGCATTGATTGGTCTGGCCGCGCCGCAAACCCCTTTGCCATTGGTGCCCGGCATTCTGGACTCTGACGGTGAGCAAATTAGCGGTCTTGAACCTGAAAACCTTCTTGGCAAAATCTCGCTCGTCAATGTCTGGGCCTCTTGGTGCGCGCCCTGTCGCGAGGAACATCCCCACTTGATGGCTTTAGCAGAAGATGAGCGGATCCAGATCATCGGCATGAATCACAAGGACAAGGCCGAAAATGCTGCGCAGTTTCTGTCTTCACTTGGCAATCCCTACGATTTAATTGGGGCCGACAGCAACGGTAGGGCTTCAATTGAGTGGGGCGTCTATGGTGTACCGGAGACCTTTCTTGTCGGGCCAGATGCCACCATCGTTTACAAGCACACTGGCCCGCTTAGCACCGAAATTGTGACGCAAGACCTGATGCCCGAAATCGACAAATTGGTTGGAGGATAATTACCACTTATCCAGTCATATTATCACCTCTATGAAGTAAAAATGCATATATATTATATATACAGGAAATTATTGAGTATATTTACACTTTGTTCGGATAAATAATCTACAAATAGGCTTTGCTCAACTAGAGGCCTTGATTATGGAATCTCAAGATGCCGTCGGACTGTTTTCCCCTTTGATGGCACTCATCTTCGCAATTACCTTTATTTTGATTGGTTCTGCACGCAAATCTGACCTGTTTTCGCAGATGATGGGATTTGCATTTGTTATGATTGCTGTGGGTCTTTATGTGCCGTGGGCCTTTGCGGATGCCTACCCAATTGGGCATGCGATTGCTGCAGATACACTGTGCACTCTGACGATTTTCCCGATTGCGCACGCACTGATCGTACGGCAAGGAGCTCGCCCTCCCTGGTTATTGCTGATCGGCATCAGTGTCTGTTGGTTATCGGTTTCCTGCTATCTGGTGTTGACTGACGAGGCCTACAATCTGAGATTCACTCTTGGCAGCATCGTGGCAGCAGCGCTGATCATTGTGGTCTTGTTCTCCCTGAAGCGTGCCCAAGACGTGCCTTTGGTCGAGGAATTGATTTATGCCGTGTTGGTGTTGACGGCCATGCAGATGATTGTCCGCCCTATCTTCACTTTGATAACTTCAGATCCAATCACCTCCGCCAATCTTCTCGAATCGATGGAATGGACGGTCTTCAATTTCATAGCCGGCGTTACTGTATTTGCCCTCGGCCTTTTGTTTCTGGCGGTTTCAGTCCTTGATTTGATCGAAGACCTGCGTGCTCAAGCCCGATCTGATGCTGTGACCAGACTTCTCAATCGATTTGGCTTTGAAACATGTGCGCACAAGGCAATTGAGGATGCAAAGGCGAACAAGCAACCCTTGTCATTGATCATATGCGACATAGACCGATTTAAAGATGTCAATGACATTTTCGGGCACGCTGCCGGTGATCTTGTGCTGAAGTCTGTGGCAAGCGCTCTAGAAAGCGCTGTCCGCAGTGCCGACAAGGTGGGGCGTATTGGTGGCGAGGAGTTCGGGATATTACTTCCTGGAGCCGATGTGGAGACCGCTGCCCTGCTGTCTCAGACTATGTGCCTTTCGATCGAAATCCAATCATTTCCAGCTGCCTTACAGAACCACACGGTCACGGCCAGCTTCGGCGTTGCCACACTTGAGTTGAATGATACGTATCAGAACTTATTTCAGCGCGCGGACATGGCCCTGTACAAAGCCAAAAGGGCTGGCAGAAACCGCGTTGTAGTTGAAAGTGAAAAGAGCCTTTCTCCAGCAAGCACTCTCAAGCGCAATACAGACCTTGAAGCGTTTGCATGACGGCTTCCACTTCTTTTCCCTTGAGGGAATAGTGTATGGTCTGGGCGCTGCGCCTGGTCTGCACAAGTCCGGAATCACGCAGTTTCTTTAAATGATGCGACATGGCCGGTTGTGACATCTGACAGATTTCTGCGAGCTTGAGCACGCTCTGCTCACCTTCAAGCAATACGCACAATATGCGCAGTCGGGCGGGCTGAGAGAGCATGTTCATCAGCTCAGCGGCTTCGTCCATTTTGGGCTCAAGCTGTTTAATGTCGATCAAATCGTCAATTCCATCTTGTATATTTGTGTTTCTTTATATAAGTAATATCTTATAAATTAAAATGAGGAAACCACAAAATGATTAAAACAGCAAATGTTGGCTCCCTTGATCGAGCCATTCGCCTGATTGCTGGTATCTTGCTCATTATAGCGCCTTTGATGTCTGGCATTGCTCTGTTTTCAAATCCAATCGTCCAATGGGTTGCGCCGCTGGTCGGCTTGGTGCTTGTGTTGACAGCATATTTCCGATTTTGCCCGCTATATCGGCTGGTTGGCACAAATACTTGCAAGGCTGAATGATGTTTGAGACCGAGTTTACACCCCTGATGTCGTTGTTTGGCGGCATATTGATTGGATTGGCCGCTGTCCTATTGATGTCAATTCAGGGCCGGATCGCGGGAATGACGGGTATCTTGACCGGTATCATTCCACCGCTCGCCAGCGACTGGTCCTGGCGCGCAGCATTCTTGATGGGCGCAATTGTGGCGCCCGCGGTTTATGTTGCTGCGGGCGGCGTTGTTGAATTTGCTGTCCCACCCTCAACCATCGCCTTGATAATCGGGGGCCTGATTGTCGGTGTCGGGGTCTATTTTGGTTCGGGATGCACCAGCGGGCATGGGGTTTGCGGCATCGCTCGGCTTTCGCCTCGTTCGATCGCTGCAACACTTGTCTTCATGATTGCAGCATTTATCACCGTATTTGTCACACGTCACTTAGTGGGAATGTAGAAATGATGAGATTTGTTTCATCCATGAGCATCGGCGCCATATTCGGAATTGGTATTGCTATTTCAGGCATGGCTAATCCAGCCAAGGTGCTCAACTTTTTTGATCTGTTTGGCACGTGGGATCCGAGTCTTGCCTTTGTAATGGGCGGCGCCTTGTTCACAACAATGATTGGCTATCGGATCGTGTTGGGGCGCCAGAACAAACCCGCACTTGCACAGATTTTTCATGTACCCGAACACGTCGATATTGATCGACGCCTGGTGCTCGGTTCTGCGGGCTTTGGTGTGGGTTGGGGCATAGCCGGATTCTGTCCGGGCGGTGCCATCCCAGCTCTTGGCTTGGGCTACAGCGAGACGTTTATATTTATGGGCGCAATGATTGCTGGCATTGTGTTGGCGCGCTTTACCAATACGCGACTGCAAAAAACAGTCGCCGCACAATAATTCAGAGGAGCGAAGAGATGACAAACTATCCAATCGACATGAGCCTCAAGCCAATCGTGACGGCATTCTTTGATGATGCCACCAACACCATTTCATATGTTGTGCAGGATCCAAGTTCTTCGGCATGCGCCGTCATCGATAGTGTGATGGATATCGACTATGCTGCTGGACGTATCACTTATGAACATGCTGATGCGATGATTGACCACATCAATAAAAATGGTCTTGAATTGCAGTGGATCATTGAAACACATGTTCACGCCGATCATCTCTCTGCTGCGCCCTATATCCAGCAAAAGCTGGGCGGGAAAATCGGTATCGGCAGCAAGATCATGGTGGTGCAGGACACTTTCGGCAAGATCTTCAACGAAGGAACCGAGTTTCAGCGTGATGGTTCGCAATTCGACAAATTGTTCGAGGATGGAGACACCTACCGGATTGGTAATTTAAGCAGCTTCGCCATGTACACACCTGGACATACACCGGCATGCATGGTGCATGTTATTGGTGATGCGGCATTTGCAGGAGATACCTTGTTCATGCCGGATGGCGGATCGGCACGTGCCGATTTTCCCGGCGGTGACGCCGGTGAGCTCTATGATTCCATTCAGAAAGTATTGGCTCTGCCTGCGGAAATGCGCCTATTCATGTGTCACGATTACGGACCGAATGGGCGAGACATCCAATGGGAGACCACCGTCGGTGAAGAAAAGCAACACAACATCCATGTCGGTGGTGGTAAAACGCGGGACGAATTTATCAAGTTCAGAACCGAGCGTGATGCACAGCTGGCTGTACCCAAGCTCATCATACCGTCGCTTCAGGTCAACATGCGGGCCGGCGAGGTGCCTAAAGACGAAGACGGTAATCCTGTGCTGAAGGTTCCGGTCAACGGCTTATAGAATGGGAGTGCGAGATGGACATAAGAAAAATAAATGACGACTTTTCAGTTGGGCCACAGATCACGAAGGCGGATGTTGGTAAGCTGGCGGAACTAGGGTTCAAGACGATCATCTGCAATCGCCCCGACGGTGAAACCAGTGATCAGCCCGATTATCAGTTAATTATGAACGCTGCGGCGGAGATCGGTTTGAATGCACATCATTTGCCGGTGGTCCCCGGCGGTATCGCTGAACACGATATTCACGCGTTCTCACTTGCTTTGGCAGAATTCCCGGGACCGGTGTTTGCCTATTGCCGCACCGGCACACGCGCCGCGGCGCTGTGGGCATTAACCGAAGCAGGAATGGGCGCGGATATTGAATTGCTGCTTCACGATGCTTCAAATGCCGGATACGATTTGAGCGCGATGCGCCCACTCTTAGAGGCAACCGCAAGGGATGCAGCGAAGAATTAGTCTCCTCTGCTCGATACATTCATGGAAGTTCTACAGCGGTATTTGCCTATCCTTGATTGGGGCAAAACCTATAACAGATCCAATTTTTCGAATGATCTGCTGGCGGCGGTAATTGTCACCATCATGCTCATTCCCCAATCACTTGCCTATGCATTGCTGGCTGGTTTGCCGCCGGAAATGGGCCTGTATGCTTCAATCCTGCCTATAGTTCTCTACGCAATTTTTGGAACCAGCCGTTCGTTGGCGGTTGGACCGGTTGCCGTGGTTTCACTGATGACCGCTGCCGCTATTGGCAAGATCGCCGAAGCGGGATCGGCGGACTATATTGCGGCCGCAATTACGCTCGCTTTTTTATCCGGACTATTTCTCACCCTGATGGGAATCTTTCGATTGGGATTTCTGGCAAACTTCCTATCGCATCCTGTCATTGCAGGTTTCATCACCGCCTCAGGTATTATTATTGCTACCAGTCAACTCAAGCATATTTTGGGTATTAATGTTCATGGTCACACATTGGTCGAGCAGGTTGTTTCTATCGGAGTGAGTATTGGTGAGGTCCACTGGTTGACCATGGGTATGGGGACAGCAACGGCGGCATTTCTTTTGTGGGCCAGAACAGGACTGTTTCCAGTCCTTATGAGGTCGGGCCTGTCGCCAAAGTCGGCTTCGATGCTCGCCAAAACTGGTCCGGTTCTTATGGTGATTGTGACAATCTTTCTTGCATGGGCTTTCAATCTTGAAGCAAGGGGTGTGTCGGTTGTTGGCGAAGTGCCGCAGGGACTACCACCTTTATCTCGCCCGAGTTTCGATTTTGATGTCTGGGCAAGCCTCATTGGATCAGCGGCGTTGATATCAGTCATTGGCTTTGTGGAATCGGTTTCCGTCGCTCAGACGCTGGCGGCCAAAAAACGACAACGCATTGACCCTGACCAGGAGTTGATAGGTTTGGGGACCGCCAATATCGGCGCATCTTTTACGGGTGGGTTTCCGGTAACAGGGGGGTTCTCGCGATCAATTGTGAATTTCGATGCTGGCGCCGATACGCCTGCGGCAGGCGCATACACAGCGTTTGGATTGGCGCTCGCATCGGTGTTCCTGACGCCCTTGATCTTCTATTTGCCTAAAGCGACGCTCGCGGCAACGATCATCGTTGCAGTGACTTCTTTGATTGACTTTTCAATTTTGAGAAGAACCTGGATCTATTCAAAAGCGGATTATATTGCAGTTACGATTACAATTTTTGTCACGTTGGTATTTGGTGTGGAGTTCGGCGTAAGCGCTGGCCTGTTGCTGTCGATATTGATCCATCTTTACAAGACCTCCAGACCTCACTTTGCCATTGTGGGCCAAGTGCCGGGAAGCGAACATTTTCGCAATGTGTTGCGCCACGACGTGATTACGGACCCGGCGGTTCTTACCATACGTGTGGACGAGAGCTTGTTTTTTGCTAATGCGCGTTTTCTTGAAGACACAATCTATGATGAAGCAAGCAAGAGATGCGATCTGCGGCACGTTGTCTTGATGTGTTCCGCAGTCAACTCGATTGACATGAGCGCGCTGGAGTCGCTTGAAGCTATTAATCACAAGTTGAATGACATTGGGGTGATACTTCACCTGAGTGAAGTCAAAGGCCCGGTTATGGACCGACTCAAACGCAGCGATTTTCTGAAGCAGTTGACGGGACAGGTTTTCCTGAGCCAGCACCAGGCGATGGCTATGCTCGGTTCAGTTGCAAAAGCCGTTTAGGCTGACTTCAAAACAAGCATGATGTCCATGACATTTGTGCCAGTCGGTCCCGTCGTGAACAGCGCACCCCGTTGGTCAAGATAGCTTCCAGAATCTGCACTTTGAAGGAACTCCGATATGTCTCCTTCGACTGTCTGCCCAGTGACGAGCCCGCCTGCATCGCCGGTAGGTCCATCCGTACCATCGGTTCCAGCAACTAATATGCTCAGATCGTTTCGGCCTCGTATCAAATTTGCCAGCATTAGCGCCAAATGTTGGTTGCGTCCGCCCCGACCCGGGTTTTCAGGCAGTAAACAAGTTGGTTCGCCGCCAAAAATATGGAGCCCTGCGGGACCTTGATTGATGCTATCAAAGACGCGATCTGCAACTTCGGTGGCATCACCATACAAGTTTTCAGCGTTCTCGATAACCGGGATATCAAGCGCGCCTGCTAATTGCTGAATGGCGTGACGCGCGACTTCATTAGACGCAGCAATAGAAATGGAGATATTCGGATTTTCTCCGTGATATGCACCAATTCCCGAGCCTATAACATCAATACTGTCGCCTTCGACATCGGATATGGCGATGACCTTTGCCGTTTTGCCGTTAAATGCATCAAGCAATTGACCCGCTTTTACCTTTGAGATCTTTTTTCGCTCGGCGTTGATTTGATGAATATCAAGGCCTTGGGCCATGAATCCCTTGTTGAGCAGCGCCAAATCCTTGAGATGCAAGTCTGGTTGCAGCACTTCGACAAGCGATGATGCTCCACCGGAGACCAGCAAAAGCAGTGCTCCGTCCGGTTCCATTGTCTGGATGGCGTGCAAAACGGCGCTTCCCGCCTGCAGGGAGTTCTCATCGGGAATCGGGTGTGCAGATTCATAGATGGTGCAATTGTCCAATTGCTTCAGAGCATCGCTGGCATGTTCATATTTGGTCGCAACGATTGTCGGGACCGATTGACCCAGGGACTCTCGAGCGCCCAATGCCATATCACCTGCGGCCTTGCCGACGGCAACGATCAGATCCGGCATAGTATCGACGTTGGCTGCCAATTCCCTTTGTACAGCGGCATATCCACGAACTGCTTCAACACCACTCCACCAGAGCTTTTGCAAGATTTGTGCATCAGATTGGATCATCAAGGTCTTCTTCGATAAGATGGAGTAAGGCTTGGGTCAGCGACATGTGCGCACTATCTGTTTAACTAATGGATGTGCAATGACTTGAACAGATGAGTTTGATGAACAGACGCAAATTTCTCGAATGGATTGGAATAGGCACGCTTGCCAGTGTTGTGGGTGGCGGTGCCTGGGCGAAAGTGGCGAGAAGCATGAACCCCTACTACAAAGGTCCTGCGACCAATAATTTTGACGGCACCATATTCTTTAATCCCAATGGCGTGCCGCCAGGCAATATTGGGGGATTGCTGAAATGGCAGCTGTTTGAACCCAAAGCGAAATGGCCTGCTTCCTATCCTAGTCCCTTTGCCAATGCGCAACCGGCTGAAACGATTACCGATGACTTGTCTGCGACTATGATCGGCCATGCGACGTTTCTAGTTCAAACAGCTGGCCTCAATTTCCTGACGGATCCGGTTTTTTCCGATCGAGCTAGCCCGTTACAAATTGCGGGGCCACGACGCGTTCAGCCACCTGGAGTATTGATGGCTGATCTGCCGAAGATCGACGTCATTCTGCTTAGTCACAATCACTATGACCATTTTGACATCGGCTCATTGACACAGCTGGTGGAGCGGGACAATCCGTTGATTGTCACCCCGCTTGGCAATGACGCCATAATCTTGAAATCTATCAAGAAGGCACGAGTGGTAACCGGCAATTGGGACGATGTTGTCAATGTTGGCAATGGGGTGCAGGTTCATTTTGAACCAATGCATCATTGGTCAGCGCGAGCAGCTACGGACAGGCGGATGGCATTGTGGTCGGCGTTTGTTGTCGAAGCCTCTGCTGGCAAGACATACATTGTTGGTGATACCGGTTTTCACAGCGGCATCAATTATCGGGCCGCAGCTGACAAGCACGGAGCGTTCAAGTTGGCCATTCTGCCAGTGGGTGCCTACAATCCGCGTTGGTTCATGGAGCACATGCACCAAAATCCGGAGGAGGCGGTCAAAGGGCATCTACTTTGCAAGGCTGAGACATCTATCGCGCATCACTGGGGAACATTTCAGCTTACCAATGAGCCGATCGAGGAACCCATCGAAAGGTTGACCGCTGCCCGCGCCGATGCGGGGCTTTCGGAAAACGACTTCGTGGTACTGTTGCCGGGGCAGGTGTGGCGCGCAAGTTCGGGTTTGCAAACGCTGGTTGCTTAATCAGCGGCTTCTTCCAATGAATGGCGTTTGATCAACGGAATCTGAAATAGCATGAATGCGATGCTCAATGGCAAATTGCCCCAAACCTTGAACGCCACCCAGAAATCTGTCGAGAAATTGCGCCAGACCAGCTCGTTCAATATTGCCATGCCAAAGAAGAACAATGCCCAGCGGACGCTAAGCTTGTTCCAGCCATCTCCATCCAGCTCAAATGCCGCGCCAAGCACATATTTCAGCAACGGTTTTCTGAACACCAAACCGCCGATCAAGACGATGCCGAAGAGTGAGTTGATGATCGTGGGCTTCATTTTGATGAAGATTTCGTCCTGCAGGATCAGTGTCAGGGCGCCAAAAATGAAGACCACGACCCCTGACACAATTGGCATCAAGGGCAACGACCGCGTCAGCAGCCAGGAAGCAGCAAGAGATATTGCTGTCGCCACCATGAAAAAAGCTGTTGCGATGAAAAGTGGACCGCCCAAATTTGCTAGGGCAGGAAATGCATCGGCCAACTGCTGAGCCCGGCTGTTGGCAAAGAAGAATACAATCAGTGGGCCCATTTCAAGCGCCAGCTTGAGCGCCGGATTGACCTGTTTGTCTTCGCTTAGTTCTTTCACTGTGCTGGTTCCTCTTGCACGTTTGCATCGCCCACAATTGCCGATGCAAAGTCGTCGGCGCTAAATGGTTCGAGATCATCAACCTGTTCGCCGACACCGATGAAGTATACTGGCAGTTTGAATTTTGCTGCGATGGCAACAAGTATACCGCCACGTGCCGTGCCGTCCAACTTGGTCATCACAAGTCCGCTCACGCCAGCGACGTTGCGGAAAATTTCGACCTGGTTGAGAGCATTTTGTCCGGTGGTCGCGTCCAGTGTCTGCAATACGGTGTGCGGAGATTCCGGATCATGTTTTTGCAGGACGCGGACAATCTTTGCCAACTCATCCATCAGTTCGGACTTGTTTTGCAAACGACCAGCGGTGTCGATGATAACAACATCTGAATCATTGTCGCGCGCCGTTTCATAAGCGCTGTACGCCAGCCCTGCAGCATCTGCACCCAGTTTTGTGGCTACAAAGGCTGATCCGGTTCTGTCCGCCCAAATTTTAAGCTGTTCAATGGCCGCAGCCCTGAACGTGTCTCCCGCGCCCAGGGTTACCTTCAAACCTGCATCGCGCAATTTGGCAGCCAGTTTGCCGATGGTTGTGGTTTTGCCTGTGCCGTTGACGCCGACAACCAAAATCACGTGCGGTTTGTATGACAAATCCAGTTCAAGTGGCAATGCCACCGGGTCCAGCACTTTGGTAATCTCTTCACCCATGACCGCGCGTACCTCTTCGGTCGAAATATCTTTGCCATAGCGTCCTTCGGAGAGCGTGTCGGTAATACGCATTGCCGTCTCAATGCCCAGATCGGCCTGAATCAGCACATCTTCGAGATCCTGCAGCGTATCTTCATCCAATTTGCGCTTGGTGAAGATGCCCGAAATGCTCTCGGTTAATTGTTTTGATGAGCGGGAAAGACCCGATGTAAGCCGCTTTAACCACCCTTTACGTTCCGGCTCTGGTTCGGGTTCTGGCTTTGGTGTGGTGGTGGCTTGATCATCTCCAATTAAAACAGAGGCGCGTTTTTCAGCTGTATCCACTTTTTGTGTTGAAGGCTCTTCAGTTGTGGCCTCAATCTTTTCCGATGTGACGTCTTGTTGTTCCTGTTGCTCCTTGACGCGCTTGTTGTCCGGTTCTGTCAGAGCCGCTGGCTGTTCCCCAATTTCTTCGTGCGCTTCAGCCGGATCGCCGTCGTCGAGTAAGGGTTCAGGCTTTTCGTGCTCGATCTCCGGTTCAGGTGCTGGCTCTGTTGCGAGTGGGTCAGGCGTCTGTTCTTCCCGGTATGGTTCAGGAGCAGTTTCAGGTGTGGGCTGAAATACTCCATCGGGCGCGTAGTCACCATTGCGTGCCAAAGCAAGATCATCTGTGTCCGTTCGTTCCGACAGATCCTCTTTGTCCACAGCCGGCAAAATACTTGCAGATTCTTGCTGGACATCGACTGACTGTTTGACAATTTCAGGCTCAGGCTCAGGCTCAGGCTCAGGCTCAGGCTCAGGCTCAGGCTCAGGCTCAGGCTCAGGCTCAGGCTCAGGCTCAGGCTCAGGCTCAGGCTCAGGCTCAGGCTCAGGCTCAGGCTCAGGC
>CAJHZC010000093.1_pt1 | contig 54454 bp, 56 predicted proteins | sample 9198911 | NCBI WGS metagenome assembly CAJHZC01 (sample SAMEA7708336, study PRJEB35096) | sediment metagenome | biome: marine neritic benthic zone biome [ENVO:01000025]; feature: sediment [ENVO:00002007]; material: shallow marine sediment [ENVO:03000034] sea grass bed [ENVO_01000059] ...
ACATCCAGTGACAGATCGAGCCTGTCGGCCTCTTCTGCGTCAATATTCAAGCCAATATTGGCTTTCCGCGCCAACAACACGATTTCAAGTGTTCGTTCGACTAGCTCGGACATCACACGTTCGCGTTGTCCGAATTCATAACGCGGATGCAATGCGGAGAGCTTGATTGAAATACCCGGATTCTGCCGGATATCATATGAATGGGATCGCTTGGCGAGTGCTTTGATCGCGGTGCTGTAAGAGTCAAAATAGCCCTGCGCGTCAGCTGCTGTCAGCGCAGCCTCACCCAACATGTCATAGGAATAAGTGAATCCCTGATTCTCCATGGCAACGCCACGCTCAATTGCACTCTCGATGGTTTCACCCAGCACAAACTGACTACCCATCTCCTTCATGGCGTGTTTGACCGCCGTGCGAATGACTGGCTCGCCTAATCGTTTGATCAGACCATGCAGCACGCTTGGAATGCCAGATGTGTTGTCGTCGTCCAGTACCTTGCCGGTCAACATCAGGGCCCAGGTGGAGGCGTTGACTAATGATGATGATGATTTGCCAAGATGGGTACCCCATTTCGACGGCGCAATCTTGTCCTCAATCAGTTCATCAATGGTTTCATTGTCGGGCACGCGCAGAAGCGCTTCAGCCAAGCACATTAGCGCCACGCCTTCATCAGTGGACAATCCATACTCGGCCAGAAAAATCTCCATAAGGCCGGGTTGCTCATCGGAGCGGATATTCTCAACCAACTGCTGGGCATGCGCGGAGATCGCAGCACGTTGTTTGATGCTTATGCCTGCTTGCGAGATGAGCGCGGCCAACACCTGCTTTTCCTCAGCGGTGTGCATAGACCGGATCTTTTGGCGAAGATCAAAAAGATTGCCCAACCGAATTCTCCTTTTTCATATGCCCATTATGCCGTATTTTGTTTGGGTCTTTTGCCTTTAGTTTCCGAAAGAACGTGCTAAAGAACCAAAGTACGACAAAAATTTGGGCGAAGAGACGTGAAATCAGACAAAAATGGTGAATTAGACCAATTCGATACGGAGATTCTCAAGATTGTCTCGCAAAACGGGCGTATTCCGGTTGCTGATCTTGCGCGTCGCATCGGTCTTTCAAAGACGCCGTGTCAGGTGCGGCTAAAGCGGCTGCAGGAACGAAATTACATCGTGGGGTTCAGGGCGGTCTTGAATCCGCAAAAACTTGGGCAGGAACATGTGGCGTTCGCGGAAGTCAAGCTGTCCGACACGCGCGAAAAAGCGCTCGCTGAATTCAATGAGGCTGTCCAATCCATTCCCGAGATTGAACAATGCCATATGATTGCCGGCTCGTTTGATTATCTGGTGAAGATCAGGACGTCGGACATCCAAGCCTATCGCAAGCTGTTGGGAGAGACCATTTCCATGCTGCCACACGTTTCCAATACATCCACGTTTGTCGCCATGCAATCGGTGAAGGACACAGCCTACTAGAACGTTTCAGCCTTTAACTGAAACGCTGGCACTGACTTTGGTATTGAAAATACTGCATAAATCCGTGTGCATCGATTCCATCAAACACAGGCAGTCTATAAGAGGCCGAGCTAGAGCGCTGAAATCGCATCGCCGGGCTTCACTTCGCCACCCTCGATCACGATTGCATAAACGCCCATGTCACTGTGGCCAAAATGATCTTCGATAAGCGAAGGGATATCCAAATCGCGTTGCGCTGTCTGCAAATTGACCTGCGTGGCCGGGCATCGCTTGGTTCGCTTGATGATACGGACTTTTGCATCCCCCAATATAATCTCTTGATCCAATGCTTCCAGCTCGGCAAATGCCGGCCATCCGTCCACCAACAGATTGCCACGAAAACGATGCGGATCGACATCTGTACCGATTTTCTCACTCAATGCGCGGACAGACGCCAAATTGATGATCGAAACCGCATGCATGTGTTCTGGCGATGTCACGCAGATATCGGTGAAATGAATATCGCCACCATTAATGAAAGTAGGCGACTGATCGGAATCAATGCCAACAACGCTGGCGATAAACTGACTGGCTTCTTTCATGCCTGAACTCGTGCTGCAGTCGAAGACAAAGCCGATTTCACCATCCTGGATCGTCAGGGTCTTCGTGCTCACATCAAACTCGGATTGCAATCTTGCCAATGCTTCGTCGCGCGCCAATACATGAAACCTGCTTTTTGGCATTGGGCGCGGATTCTCCGGATCCAGCCCGCTTCCATTTCGAGCAAACGAAAAAGTGCGGTCAAAAGGAAAGCCGCGCCCTTTTTCAAGTGTCACGCTGTCCAGCGATTCGCCTGACAATCCTTTGATCGGATAGGTAAGCAAATGAACAACGCTGGCGGTCATTTTTCAATTCCTTCAAACTCTTCTGCGATAATTTCAGCGATTAGCGCGCAATCCTCTTTTGAGAAACTCAAAGGGATTCTCATGTCAAAAATGCGACTGAGAATGCCTAGCGTCTTTTCAAGCCTTTGTTGCGGCGCATAGGTCCAGCTATCATACCGGCTCGTGAACCCAACTGGGTTTGCATCGCCAAACCATTTGAGTTCAACGCCGCGTGCAAGACAGGCGGCAACAAGGCCGTGACATTTTTCATCGCTCCATTCAGGCGAAAGAAACTGGATTGAAGAGCCGACATAACGCTCACCATTGGCGCGATGCGGCAAGGTGATGCCGGGAACTGAGGTGAGGCGATCTTCAATCGTGCGGTAGCGGGCGTTCCAACGCTCGATATTCTGTTCGAGATTGATGAGCTGTGGGCGCAAGATGGCTGCTCGCAAATTGTCCATGCGCGACGAGCAATTGGGCATCTCGAATCGAGCATCAGCAAAGTCTTCCATGGATGGGCGCGCGCCATGTTTTTCAAAAAGCATATATGAGCCTGAAAGTATGATTGCCCGCGCCATGAATTCTGCATCATCGCTGGTCAACAGCCCGCCTTCGCCTGAATTGAGATGCTTGTAGGTCTGCGTTGAAAAACAAGCCGCTAGGCCGAAATTGCCGCTCATTTTTCCTTGCCACCTTGCGCCCATTGTGTGTGCGCAGTCTTCGATGAGTTGCGCTCCATGCTTTTCGACGATGGAGACAAGTTGCTCCATAGGCGCGATGTGCCCACGCATATGCGAAAGCATCAAGAGCTTGGCACCGCTGGTGGCAAACTTTAAATCCACATCATCCAGATCGATTGTCAGATTCTCATTGGTCTCGACAAATACTGGATCGGCTCCCGCTGCTGAAATGGCGCCAGGAACAGGCGCTAACGTAAAGGCATTGGTCAGAACAGCATCGCCCTGTTTGACGCCGATGGCCCGCATCGCGATTTGCATCGCTGTCCCGCCGGAAGTCGTGGCGAGGCAGTATTTGGCACCCTGATAGGCTGCATATTCTTCTTCCAACAAAGTCGTTTCGCCAATCTCGCCAGCTGCGGTGTTGTACCGATGCAGCCGTCCGCTTTGCAGTACCGCGGTTGCAGCCTTTATGGCATCTTCAGCAATCGGTTCTTGCTGGGTAAAGGGTTTTGTGAATCGGGTGGGCGACATAAGGCTTTTCTCATCATTTACACGCCATTGCTACATGTATCACAGCGCATTGAAAAGCGACCAGATCATCAACGATTCACGACCAGATCAGCACATATCGTGGAGCAAAAATCAGGTGAAAATCATCCAGACGCCATGGCCGATCAAACCGGCAAAAACGAGAGCTGTAGCAAAAAAGGCTATGCCAAACCCCACAAGACGCAGGCGTAAAGGCGCATCTTCTTGAATGAAGTAGAAGGCGTGCATGATGCGTCCGATGCTGAACACCAGTCCAAGCAAATGAATTACCCAGGTCGGTGCACTCATCAACGCTGCGATCAGTAAGCCGATCAGGAATATCGGCATATTTTCTATCGCATTGGCCTGGCCACGCATGCATCTTTCAAGATGCTTGTTGCTGCCGTGACCAATGGCAATGCGATGCTTGCGGCGTAGTGCACCAATTGCATTACCTAGCCAGGATATGATGAGAAAGCATATGGCTGAGTAGATTCCGACCGCACTCAGCGCTGATTGAAATTGTTCCATGATTGCACGCGATCGCCTTCAGGAGTTGGGTTATCACACATAAGCGTGAGGATTATTTATCTTTACACTCTTTATATTTGCCCCAATTGACATAGAAGAGTCGGAAAACAGAATCCATAGTCAAAGGCGGTCGCCCTGTGTTCAAGTCATTTTTCCCCCAACCCAAGATATTCTTTCTGTCCTTCATGCTCTGGGCAGCGATTGCAGTCTTCGTCTGGTATGTGGTGGGCGCATCGACTTGGGGACAAGCCTTATTTGGGGCAACACCGCCTGACTCCCCGCCTGTCATCGGTCTTGGACACTTTGTGACGCCCGAATTCCTTTGGTTCTACGTTTACTATCTGATTTTCAATCTACCCTTCGTCGGCTACTGGCACTGGCGAGCCAAACATCCTTGGGAAATCTGGTCTGTTGCTGGTGCATCGGTGATCCTGTTTGTCACATATTTTAATGTCCAGGTATCAGTCGCCATCAACAACTGGCGCAGACCGTTCTTTGACATGGTGCAAAACGCCTTGTCTGAAAATCCGGAACCGGCAGTAACAGTTGGCGACCTGTTTGAACTGATTTGGATTTTTGCCCAACTGGCATTCATGTTTATCGCCATCATCGTTGTCTTCCGCTATTTTGTCAGCCACTGGATTTTCCGCTGGCGCACGGCGATGAACAATTACTACATGGAGCGCTGGAAGCAGGTTCGGCACATCGAGGGTGCTTCACAACGAGTTCAAGAAGATACAATGCGCTTCGCTGGCATTATGGAAGGGCTCGGAGTTTCTGCCATTGATGCAGTAATGACCTTGATCGCATTCTTGCCCATTTTGTGGGGGCTGTCGCAATATGTCCCCGAGGTTCCAATTTTTGGTGCCGTTCCGCAGGCTCTGGTTTGGGCGGCCATCTTATGGTCCGTCTTTGGTACAGTGCTGCTGGCGATTGCCGGTATTCGACTGCCTGGCCTTGAATTCAAGAACCAGCGCGTCGAGGCGGCTTACCGAAAGGAACTCGTTTATGGTGAGGATGATCACGAGCGCGCTCAAGCCTTTTCGGTCGCCAATCTGTTCAACGACGTCAGGCGCAATTATTTCAGGCTTTATCTGGAATACATGTACTTCAACGTATTCCGTTTCGCCTATCTTCAGGCTGATGGAATCTTTGGCTATGTGCTGCTCATTCCAAGCATTATTGCCGGTGCAACGATCGGATTTACATTCGGTATTTTGCAGCAGATCCTGACCGCCTTCAGCCAAGTGTCCAATTCGTTTCAATATCTGGTCAATTCCTGGCCGACGATCGTCGAACTGCTTTCCATCCACAAACGCCTCAAGACCTTTGAGGCCGCGATTAATGATGAGGATCTGCCAGACATCGACAAAGAATGGCTGGATACGCATGGCACAACAGGCGTAACCGACCTTGACGATGCAGATGTGGAGTCCATTGGACCCAAGGTTTGATTGAAGCTGAGTTTTTTCTGCGCATCAGGCTGATGCGCAGCCAACGCAGCACAAAGCCATTGGGTCTATTGCTAAACGACCGTCGGGAATCTCATTGCCGCATTCTTCGCAAAAGCCATATTCGCATTCCGCAATACGGCGCTCAGCCATCTCGATGCGAACGAGATCATGGGCGCGTTTTCGCTCGGTTGCCTGTGCCATCGCCTGTTGTTGCATGGCGTCCATTCTTGAAAGGCGGCCGACTGAGTTTTGATCAAGCTCGACTGGCGCGCGCATTGCAGCGCTCGCTGAGGACAGACCTTCAAGCTCAGATCTGATGTCTGCCAGTCGGGCTTTAGCCTTTTCAATATCTACGGTCATGTTTAAAAGCTAAGAACAACAAGCAGCATTGGCAAGGCAATCATGATCTGGCTCATTCTCGGACTTATTCTGTTTCTCGGTATGCATTCAGTGCGCATGGCGATTCCTGGTCTGCGCGAAGTCCTGTGGCAAGCATGGGGCGAGGGCGCATGGAAAGGGATCCACACAGCGGTGTCGCTGCTTGGATTCATTCTGATCATTTGGGGATTTGGCCTCACCCGCGAGCAGGGGATACAGGTCTATGAGCCACCAGTTTGGGGACGCCATGTGACCCTGCTTTTGATGTTTTTCTCATTCTCATTGCTGCCGTTCAATATGCGCTCTACAAGGTTGAGGCCACTCATCAAGAATCCATTTCTCCTGGCTGTCGCCTTGTGGTCAATCGGACACCTTTTAGCCAATGGCGATTTGGCCTCTGTGCTGCTCTTTGGCGCGTTTTTGCTCTGGACCCTTGCCAACAGGCTTTCACTAACACGCCGACCAGATGTGCCGCCTGAAGCAGTTCCGCTGATGCAGGATATAATTGCCGTAGGCGTGGTCTGGTTGGTCTATTTGTTGTTCATGTTCGTGCTGCATGAATGGTTGTTTGGCATGGCACCAGTGGTCGTCTAGAGAAATGAGCATTTCAACAGGATTACCCCTTACAATCGTCAACGTTTGCCGTTAAACGCGGACCAACAAATGAGAAGGTGCAATAATGTCTGACGACAGTTTTATCCGGGAAGTCGAAGAAGAGCTTCGTTCTGATCGGCTCAAAAGCTTTTGGGAGCGGTTTGGTACGATCATTATCGGTGCTGCTGTATTGCTTATCGCGGCGACAGCGGCGACACGTTTTTATGACTACTACACCACCAGTCAGGCCAATGCTTCGGGTGACAAATTCCTCGTTGCACTCAATCTTGCCAATGAGGGAAAGAATGAAGAAGCTCTGGCCGCCCTTCAAGAGCTTGAAGAAAGTGGTCATGGTCAATATCCCGTCTTGGCCCGCATGCGTGCTGCAACGGTTTTGGCCAACGAAGGAAAGGTCGATGAGGCGGCAGCAGCATTCGACTCAATCGGTGCAGATAGTTCAGTGCCACCAGCAATCAGGGATATGGCTAAGATCAGGTCTGGTTACGTGCTTGTCGATAGTGCCGAATACACCGAAGTTGCGCGCCGTGTAGAAGCGCTTTCAGGACCAGACAACACAATGCGGCATGCAGCGAGAGAAATCATGGGACTGGCTGCATGGCGTAGCGATCGCTACGAAGACGCTCAACGGTTTTTCACCGAAATCTCCAATGACGAATCTACGCCGTCCGGCATGGGAGAGCGCGCGCGTATCATGTTGGAGTTGATCACTGCTTCCGGCAAGGTGGCCTCAGGGTGAGCTTTGCTGTCGCGATCGTAGGACGGCCAAACGTCGGCAAATCAACGCTTTTCAATCGCCTGGTCGGCAAAAAAATTGCCATCGTGCACGATCAACCAGGTGTAACCCGTGATCGACGTCGCCACGACGCTCACCTGTTTGATCTTGAGTTCGAAGTCATTGACACAGCAGGCTTGGAAGAAGGCAAAGCCGAAACATTGCCCGGCCGCATGCGAGAACAGACTTTGGTTGCGGTGGAGGAGGCAGACATGGTTCTGTTCCTGATCGACGCCAAATGGGGGCTCACCGCGGACGACAAGACCTTTGCCGACATCCTGCGCCGCGCCAACAAACCGGTAGTGCTGGTTGCCAACAAAGCAGAGGCAAAGGATTCAGACAGCGGCTACTACGAAAGCTTCCGATTGGGCTTAGGCGATCCGGTCCCCATTTCAGCAGAGCACGGCGAAGGCATGACCGATTTGCGTCAAGCGATCGTCGATGCGGTCGGCGAAGATGTTGCTTACTCGGAAGGCGGCCAAACGCTCGAAGCACGCGTCAACGTCACAGTACATGACGACGACTTTGAAGACGAAGATATTGAACCTGAATACGACGATTCCAAGCCGATGCAGATCGCTATCGTTGGCCGTCCGAATGCTGGCAAGAGCACGCTGATCAATCAATTGGTCGGCCAGGAACGTTTGCTCACAGGGCCGGAAGCCGGGATCACTCGCGACTCCATTTCCGTTGATTGGGAATGGGAGGGCCGAAAGATCCGCCTATTCGATACCGCAGGGATGCGCCGAAAATCCAGGGTGCAGGAGAAGCTTGAAAAGATGTCGGTTGGAGACAGCCTGCGCGCGATCAGGTTTGCCGAAGTGGTGGTGATTATTTTTGATGCGACGATCTCGTTTGAGAAACAGGATCTGCAAATCGTTGACCTGATTGTGCGAGAGGGCAGAGCGCCCGTGATTGCGTTCAACAAATGGGACTTGGTTGAGAACCGTCAGGAGGTGTTGGCCGATCTGCGGGAAAAAACAACCAGACTTCTGCCTCAAGTGCGTGGATTGCGAGCTGTACCGGTGTCTGGCCAGACAGGTGTTGGGCTGGACAAGCTCATGAAAGAAATTGTCGAGACGCACAAAGTCTGGAACAAGCGCATTTCTACCGCCAGGCTCAACCGATGGCTGGAAATGGTGGTTGCCCACCATCCCCCGCCGGCGGTGCGAGGCAGACGTCTCAAGCTGAAATACATGACCCAGGCCAAGACACGACCACCGGGTTTTGTTATTTCGTGCTCTCGCCCCGATGCGGTACCGGAAAGCTACCAGAGATATTTGGTCAATGCGCTACGCGAGGATTTTGACATACCAGGCGTTCCGGTTCGCATGATGCTGCGAGCCAGCGAAAATCCATTCGCCGGGCGTGCCAAACGCAAGCATTGATACGACCTGCAAATTCTGCGCTCAACATTCGCAGATATGTCTGACATTCCAGGAAAACCTCAGGGTTTAACCAACATTTTTAAGGTTACCTGCTAACCGCATTGTGCAAATACGGTGGCTGGCATCTGACTTTCATTGTACTTTTGACGATCTGGTCCTGGTTTGACGGGTTTTCGGGCGGCGGAGACAGAGCGAAGAGTGATTTTGATGAATTTTCTCACTGCGACATTGATGAAACGCATTGCAATGCTGATGCTTGCCGGCGTGATTGGACTGGTTGCCATCCTCTATGGCTACCAACTGGGACATGATCTGCTTGAAAAATATCCACCAGATTGGACGCTGTTCGGATCGGTAAAAGCTGCTGCACTGTTGTTCGCGACATGGATTGCCTACCGAGCTCTACGACCACAAAATGAGCTCATGCGCCCGATGAACTGGCATGAATTGCCATCGGGATCGCTTTCCATTGGAGTTTCAATATTGTTGGCGTCGGCAGCCGCAGTGCTGTTGGTGCCTGATCAAATATCGGGATTTGTTAGAGAGAGCGAACCAGTCAGCATTGTCACCGATTATGTTCTCGCGGCGGCACTGTTCGCACTTGGCTATGCCATCGTCAAAGCCCGCGGCAGTGAAGGTCAGAAGTTTCTTGGATTGCGTCCCGTGTGGAGTCTGTCGCTGATGTTCGGTGTGGTGTTTCTGATCCTGATGGAGGAAATGTCCTGGGGTCAGCATCTCATTGGTTGGTCGACGCCTGAAACGTTCAACGCCAATATTCAGAACGAGACCAACATCCATAATTTCTACACACACCGCTTCGAGGCGGCTTATTACACAGCAGCTGTTCTGGCCTTCATGGTGCTTCCATTTGCCTGGCCCAACAAGCTTCCGAACGTGTTTTCAGGATTTTCAATCTTTGTGCCGCCACCAGCATTTGCAATCATGGCATTGCCAGTGTGCGGATTGATGTTCGAGACATGGAACTATGTGCCGTTCCAGATGTGGTTCTACTTCGGGATACTTATCACCTTACATTACTGGTTCCGTGAACAAGACATGGATCGCCGGGCGCACATAACACTGATGGGATCGGCTCTCTTGTTGTCTCAATTGGTTTTCATCCGTTTTGGGCACACGATGATCGATGGTCATGAACTGACGGAAATCCGTGAGTTTGCGATATCGCTGATTATCCTGACCTATGGTTACATCATGGCCGTGCGATTCAAAAACGCTGTAGGTCAAACCGCGCAATCAAGCCAAGTGAAATCAACTGCGCGGATCTAGCCAGAACGGCAGAATTTCGACATCAGCAATCAGCCAGCATAAACCGCGCGCTCGATCTGCGTTGCTGGGATGGCATTGCCTTGCACCAGGCAGGTCAGGCCTTCGCTCTTACCTGCATCCACAAATGCATAGGCAAGATTTTTGCTTGTTCTGTATCCCCAACCTGCAGAGGTGATCGTGCCAACAACACTATCACCCTGCATCACAGAATCGCCTGGATGGGCAGGTGTGGTGCTGCTCTCAAGTTCAAGGGTCACCAACCGCCGTGTATCGCCGCTTGCGATCATTTCCTCCAGCGCAGCCTTACCTATATAGTTCTTGTCCAGTTTGACGAAGCGATCCACACCGGTCTCAATGGGGTTGTACTCTGTAATGATATCTGCCTTCCAGTGCAGGTAACCCATTTCAAGCCGCATCGATTCAACAGCGCGCATGCCAAAGTAACCGATTCCGAACGCTTCACCTGCACCCATCAATGCGTCGTGGACATGCACCAAATCCTGATTGGGAATGTGGATTTCGTAGGCCAGTTCGCCTGAAAAGCTGACAGACATCACAACAATCTGCTTGCCGGCAAGATGGACGCGCCGCACACACAATGGCTTGAAACCTTCTGCAGACCAATCTTCGCCGGGTTCAGCCATTTGCAGGACCTCGCGAGATTTGGGTCCTGCAAGCACCAGAATTGTGTGTTCGTTTGTTAGGCTCTCGATTTTAATCGATCCATCCTTTGGAAGATGTTCGGTGAGCCAGTCCATATCGTGATATTCGGCAGCCGCCGCTGAACCGAACCAGACCAGATCGTAGTCTATGTTTGCCAGCGTCGCTTCTCCCTTGACCATCCCCTGATGGTTCAGCAGATAGGTCAGCCCAACTTTGCCGGTCTTCCTTGGGACGCGGGAACACACGATGCCATCAAGCCAGTCGTGCACATTGTCACCGGTGATTTCATAGCGATTAAATCCGTTTACTTCGCACAGGCCGACCTGATTTTTCACAAGGGCAACTTCCTCACCGATCTGCTCAAACAGATTGTTGAAGTGAAAACTGTGATCTTCTTCGAAATCGGGTGACGGCTTGATGTAGTCAAGCCTCTCCCAGCCATTGACCGCCGCAAAGACTGCACCAGCACTTGCGAGTGTCTCATAGAGCGCTGTGCACTTAGCCATGCGGCCGGCTGGTCGATGTTCATGCGGCCGGTGGAAACGGAATTCGTTCTGATAGTCTTCGATCGCTTTCAAGGCGGTATGCTTGGTATCGGCATATTGTGTGAACCGGCGCGGATCGATGCACCAGGTATCGTAGCCGGCCTCGCCATGGGCAATGATTTGGGCCAGTAGCCAGCCATGTCCGCCGCCTTCACCGAGCCCGGCGCGCAATCCGGTAATGCAGTAAGCATTGCGCTTGCCGGGGATTTTTCCAACCAGCGGTAACCCATCAGGGGTGTAGGTGATCGGCCCGTTGACGATGGAATGGATACCGGCAGTCTCAAGGCAGGGCAGGCGACCGATCGCACCTTCCATGACATCCATGACCCGGTCCAGATCGTCAGGACACAACGCATTGGCAAAATTCGGATCGATGCCATCCAGCCCCCAAGTCTTGCAGTCCTGCTCATAAAATCCGATCAGCAAGCCTTTCTTTTCAGCACGTTGATAAAAGTCGTCCCCCGGGCAGCGAATGAGCGGGACACGAAAGTCATCGCCAAGCGCTTCGATTTCAGGAATGTTGTCGGTCAGCATGTATTGGTGCTCCATGCTGGCAACCGGCAATTCCACATCCATCATGGCGCCAATCTCGTTACATCGATAACCGCCGGCATTGACAACCTTTGCGCAGTGAATGTCTCCTTTGTTTGTATGAACAATCCAGCTGTCATCTGGTTTCTGCGTGAGGTCAGTAACCGGCGTGTAACGATAGATCTCTGCGCCTGCACGTCGAGCGCGACGAGCCAGTGCCTGGCACAATTGCGCAGGATCAATATCACCATCCATTGGATCCCACAGCGCACCAAGCAGTCCATCTGTTGTAATGAGGGGGTGCCGTCGTTTGCATTCCTCCGGATCGATGACTTCCAGATCGACATTCATTCCCTTGGCCATTGATTGGAAATGCAAATATCCATCCATATGCCATTGCTCGGTTGCCAGCCGCAGGCCACCGGTGGCTGAGTGATAGTTGATTGGATATTCGGGATCGTCAGCCAGTTCCTGGTACAGTTTGATCGAATGGGACTTCAGGCCGATCATCGTTTGGTTTGGCCCAAAATTTGTTACCTGTGCGGCAGAGTGCCATGTTGTGCCGGATGTCAACTCGTCTCGCTCAACCAGCACGCAATCAGTGATGCCTTCCTGCGTTATATGATACAGTGCTGAACAGCCGCCAATGCCTCCACCAATCACCACAATCTCTGTTTGCGTTTTCATCAGCCTCTCCTGTTCAGAAGCCGCACTCTTTGCTCGCCTGACATCGCGGTCAAGAGAATTTTTTCATCAATTGCACAAACCGAAATCTTTAACAAAAAGTCACGCTCTCATTAACCGGTCATCAAGGTTAATGCATCAGTATGGAAGCCAGTTGATTGTATTTTGAGTTCCTGTTCTGGAGTAAGAGTGTTGCGTTTTTTGCGTTTGAACGCCGGTCGCCAAATTGCGGCAAAACTGGCCGCACCGGGCCTCATCGCCTCTGCTTTCTTTCTAGCCAATCCAAGTCAAGTTGCTCTGCAGGACATGTCGAGCCTGTTGTCAGGTGAGCAGAACGCTGCCGACCGTTGGAAAGTCACGATGCTGCGCTCTTCCGCTGGTTCAACGCACCAGGCTGAAATGCCGTTTGAAATCGACACCTCTGTGACAGGTTCCGTTGGCGTTCGTGCACCTGGCGTGGGCGCGGTCACTCTGAAGACAAACAAGGTAGTCCTGCCCGATACACCTGATGAGCTGCGGATTAATACCAGCGGCAAGTCAGGTCGAGTTGCAGCCATTGTACCAACGGCTCCGCCGAAGGATTTCAGCGCCGGTTCGATTCTGGAGCGTCAGAGTTTCCTGTTGCGCCCTGCGGTCAATGAAGAAGTGAAAATGGTCTTTGTGAAGCCTGAAATCAAAGGCAAGGAAATTCAGATCGCGACCGCTTTCCACAAAAAGGTCAAGCGATCAGCAAATCCAGGTGTGCCAAGGAACCTCGCCAAGTTGGTGACAAACGACAAAGCAGATATTCTCGCCACTGCCTACGCGCCACCCGCACCAGATTTTGCCTCCGAGTCTCCCTTCGATAGCCTGCTGAAGGCCGAACCAGAGGGCAATGGACGCTTCATACCCCCTGTTGCCAAAAACGATCATGCATGGGCCCGCAAACCACTGCCCGCATATTCGTTCTCCAAAAAGGAGCAAAGCTGTCTTGCTGAAGGCATTTATTTTGAGGCGCGGGGCGAGCCGGTTTCTGGTCAGGCCGCAGTTGCCCAGGTTATCTTGAACCGAGTACGCAACCCTGCCTATCCGAAAACGATCTGCAGCGTGGTTTATCAGAATAAACACTGGCGTAACCGTTGCCAGTTCTCCTTTGCCTGCGATGGCATTCGGGACCGTGTTCGCTCCAAAGCTGCGTGGAAGACAGCGCAAGACGTGGCTATCGCCGTTTCAGCTGGAAAAATCTGGTTCAGCGAAGTAGGTTCCTCGACCCATTACCATGCAACTTATGTGCGTCCGCGGTGGGCTCGAAAAATGAAGCGGGTCGGCAAAATCGGCCTGCACATTTTCTACCGCACACATGGCGGCGGCTGGAGCTAACAGGCGGGAATCGCCTAACCACCGCCTATTCCACAAAATTCCCTTCTGCGACCTTTTGTTAAGAGCTTTGTAAGTCATTGAAATATATGACGTATAAGGCCTTCTCACTATGTACCCAAGTGCCTTGACTAGCAAGGCAGGCGAAACTATGTTGCCGCCGGTTTCAGAGGGAATTTCAAACAAAGGCAAAACGACAGCGCAGGGCACCCAAGCAAAGGCAGCAGCCCGGCGATCGATTTGGCCTATGAGGCGGTATGACTGACCCGAAAGACCAGGACCTTTCGACCCGGCGCGCTAAACTCGACGCTGCCCTTGCTGAGAAAGACAGCGAGAAGGAAGACAAGGCAAAATCCGGTCCGAGCGACAGCTCGGATTGGGGCGCAGCAGTTAAGATCTCGAGCGAGTTCATTGGCGGGATCTTGGTAGGTGCGGGAATCGGTTATCTGCTCGACAGCTTCGCAGGCACAGCTCCTTGGGGCATGATCGTGTTTTTGATGCTAGGATTTGCGGCAGGAATATTGAATGTCTTGAGGGCAACTGGAAAAGTTGCCGAGCCTGACAACAGGATGTCCGACGGGACTTCCGATCAAATCAACTCAGTCGCCTCAGATGGCGATGACAAAGAGCAAGGTGACTAAGGTGGCAAACGATCCCATCAGCCAGTTTCAAATCAGCAAGATCATTCCCATTGAAAATGTTGCCGGTTTGGATTTGTCCTTCACAAACTCGTCTTTGTTCATGGTTGCGACCGTCGGGGTTGCATCGGCGTTTCTCTACTTTGCAACAGCAAGCAGATCGCTGGTGCCAAGCCGCGGACAGTCTGTTGCTGAATCATCCTATGAATTTGTCGCTTCGATGCTCAGAGACGCTGCAGGAACGGAGGGGATGAAGTTCTTCCCCTTTGTGTTCTCGCTGTTCATGTTTGTGTTGGTAGCAAACCTGCTGGGCATGTTCCCCTATTTCTTCACTGTTACATCGCACATCATTGTGACTTTTGCCCTTGCAATGCTCGTCATAGGTACCGTTGTCGTCTACGGTGTTGCCAAGCACGGGTTCAAGTTTCTCGGCCTCTTTGTGCCTGAGGGCGTACCAGGCGTTTTGATGCCGCTTGTGATTGCGATTGAAGTGATTTCATTTTTGTCACGACCGATTTCATTGTCGGTTCGTCTGTTTGCCAACATGCTCGCCGGACACATCACCTTGAAAGTGTTCGCGGGCTTTGTGGTATCTCTTTCCGGCTTGGGTATCATTGGCGTGGGTGGAGCGATATTGCCGCTTGCCATGACCGTAGCGCTCACCGGCCTCGAATTCTTGGTGGCATTCCTGCAAGCTTATGTGTTTGCGGTGCTGACTTGCATGTATCTCAACGATGCGTTGCATCCATCCCACTAGGAAACAGATAGCGGATGATCCGCTGTACAGAACGTTAGAAACTGCATAATACGATCCAAAGGAGCTTAAAATGGAAGCGGAAGCAGCAAAATACATCGGCGCAGGCATTGCATGTCTTGGTATGGCTGGTGCAGGCATTGGTCTTGGTACAATCTTCGGTAACTTCCTGTCAGGTGCACTACGCAACCCGTCAGCAGCTGACGGCCAGTTCGGCCGCTTGATCTTCGGCTTCGCCGTTACTGAAGCGTTGGGCATCTTCTCATTGCTCATCGCTCTACTTCTCCTCTTTGCCGTTTAGTCGCGCAAAGACACCTTTGGATTGACTGCCGCCACGTCTTGGTGGCGGTCAGATCAAGGGCTGGTGAGATTGCTCACCAAACTGACCAGGCGATTGAAGTCGCCAAAGATCAAGGTGTTTACTTTGATCTGATAGTTTTAAGAATTGGGATTGATAAAGATGTTTATCACCAGTGCGCATGCGGCAGAACAAGGCGGATCATTCCCGCCCTTCGATCCGTCTTCATATGCATCTCAGCTATTTTGGCTCGCCCTGACATTTGGGTTCTTCTTTTGGTTTATGACGAAGGTTATTGTGCCGCGTATTGGCGGTATTTTGGAAACCCGTCAGGATCGCATTGCCCAGGATCTGGACAAGGCCGGCGAACTGCGTGACGAGGCAGATGCATCGATTGCTGCTTATGAGCAGGAGTTGGTTGAAGCAAAAAACAAAGCGCACGAAATTGGACAGGCCGCACGTGACAAGGCCAATGCCGAGGCTGCAGCCGAACGCCAGAAGGTGGAAGATGATCTGGCCTCCAAGCTGGGCGAGGCTGAAGCAAGAATTGCAGATATTCGCACCAAGGCCATGTCCGAGGTTGGCGGTATCGCCGAAGATACAGCCGCAGAAATTTTCACGACGCTTCTGGGCGGCAAAGCGACAAAAGCTGATCTTGCAAAAGCTGTCGCGGCAGCGGGCAAGTAAGGAGCAAGCGAGATGTTTGACGCAACATTCTGGGCACTTATTGGCCTGATCATATTTTTGGGAATTTTGGCTTATTTCAAAGTTCCAGCGATGATTACAAAGAGCCTGGATGGTCGTGCGGACAAAATCCGCAATGAACTGGAAGAGGCGCGTAAATTGCGCGAAGAAGCTGCTGAAGTGCTGGCCGAATACCAGCGCAAACGCAAAGAGGCTGAGAAGGAAGCTGAAAGCGTTGTTGAAGCTGCGAAACGGGAGGCGGAAGCCATCGCTACAGAAGCCCGAGCCAAGACCGAAGAATATGTCGAGCGCCGCACTGTCATGGCCGAACAAAAAATTGCACAAGCTGAAGCGGATGCGATTAATGCTGTTCGTTCGACGGCCGTTGATGTTGCCATCAGCGCAACCGAAAAACTGCTGAGCGAAAAGGTCACCACAAAAGCTGCAGGTGATCTGTTCAAACAGTCACTGTCACAGGTTAAATCTGGCCTCAACTGATATCGCGTTACACTTGTTTAGAACCGCGTTGGCCATGCCGACGCGGTTTTTCTATGTCCTTGGATCAATAGAGCAATTCAGTCTTTAACTGAAACGCAGGCACTCAGTTGCGCATCGAAACCGTTGAAAAAATCCCGGTGCTGCAATTCCATCAAACACTGAGAGAATCTACCCTTTCAAAGGCCGAAACGAAAAGCGATGAACGCGGTCTACACCACCGATCTCGGCTATTTTGTTCCGGTGATCCGCTGATCCGTAACCCATATGGCTTTCGAACAAGTAGTCCACGTGTTCACGACCCAACCGTTCCATCATGCGGTCGCGCGTCACTTTTGCGATGATTGCGGCTGCTGCAATACTCACTGAGCGGCCATCTCCCTTTATCAGAGCCCTGCAAACAAGACTGCTTGGCAATGCATCAGGAACATCCCGGCCATCGACCAACAAAGCATCAGGCTCGATAGAAAGCGTACGCACACATTTGCTCATCGCAAACAGGCTGGTGCTTCTGATGTTTTGGAGATCGATCGTGCGAGCACTCATCGAACAAACCGACACTGCCAGTGCGACCTGCATCACCGTGTCGAACAATTCATCGCGTTTACGGGCGTTGAGTTTTTTGGAGTCGTTAAGGCCATCTATCTTGGTGTCCAGCGGCAGAATAACGGCCGCTGCTACGACAGGGCCTGCCAGAGGCCCGCGACCGGCTTCATCTGTGCCCGCAATTGTTCGACAGCCGGCATCCGCCAAATATCGCTCAAATCGAAAGTCTGGCGCGCTGTCAGAATCAAATGGATAGTCGGGAAGTGGATCGTTGAGCGTTGGAGATTGCTCAAAAAGGGGCAAAGAACCGGTGCTGGTTTTCGACTTGCGCATATTTGCAAGGCTTCGCACGCACACCGGTTCTCTGCAAGGGTCTATCGATAATTCATGAAGCCGAAGGCACGATCATGATTGGCGTTCGAAAGACCCCACCAGGCGCGACTGTGGGGGTGGGGAACTCACGCCTGATATTCTCAGATACTTTTACAAAAGCGAAAGTTGCTTTGCTGGCGGATTGGGATTGACAAACAAGTCGCTGCGCAGTTGCAGACGCGACGTGTTCATTTCCAACCGTTTGCACGCCATTTCTATGCGTCGCGAGATCTGCCATGCATAGGGTCCCTTACCGCGCATGCGCTTGTTCCAGTCAGAATCATAATCCTTGCCGCCCCGCATGGAGCGTATAAGCGACATCACATGGCGATAGCGCTCGGGATAATGACGCAACAACCATTCTTTGAAGATCGGTGCCACTTCAAGCGGAAGCCGCAGCAGAACGTAACCGGCTTCCCGCGCGCCCATGCCATGTACTGCATCGAGGATGCGTTCGATTTCGTGATCGTTAAGGCCAGGGATAATCGGTGCAATCATCACCGACGTGGGTATGCCCGCATCTGAAAGATGCTTGATCGCTTCCAGTCGTTTCGATGGTGTTGGACAACGGGGCTCCATGGAACGCGACAGGGTACGGTCCAGCGTGGTTACCGACATGGCGACTTTTGCCAGTCCCTTTTCCGCCATCCGCGCCAGGATTTCCATATCGCGAACAACAAGAGACGATTTGGTGACGATGCCAACAGGGTGGTTGTGCTTTTCCAGAACTTCCAAAATAGAACGCATTATCAACCATTTACGCTCAATCGGCTGATATGGATCGGTGTTGGTTCCAATAGCAATTGGCTTGACTTCATATCCTGGCTTCGTGATTTCCTTTTCGAGCAATTTGGCAGCATCCGGCTTGGCAAAAAGCCTGCTTTCAAAGTCCAATCCGGCCGATAGTCCAGAATAGGCGTGGGTCGGGCGCGCAAAGCAATACACACATCCATGCTCGCACCCACGATAGGGGTTAATTGATTGGTCAAAAGAAATGTCTGGAGATGTATTCTTTGTAATTATTGTACGGGCTCGCTCAATCTGCACCTCAGTCTTAAATGCGGGTAAATCATCGACTGTTTGCCAACCATCATCCAGATCAGTTCGGCTGAAAGCTTCAAACCGACCGCTTGGATTGAGCATGGAACCCCGGCCACGCGCACGTCTTTCCTGAACACGAACATGCGAACGCGAAAGCAATCCATTGGCCAAGTCGGTTCCCTGCTCACCGGGCCGACCAAAAGCTGCTCGGTCTGCGAGAGAAACACTGTCTAGCGATGTCCTTTCCATGGGATTTCCTTTCTTGGCACCGAGTCGTTTTCAGATGACTATATTCCTATCACAGGAAAAGAACATAGCAAGAACAAAATCAACTCACTTTGCAAATTTGGATGACATGCACTAAGAAAACCGAATGATTTCAGTGGTTTTAAATGTGCAGGAAAATGAATCAGCCGAGCTCGCGCGCACGCTGCAGAACTTGGTGACATTTGCAATCGAGGGATTTGTTGTCGATGTAACACTGATGCATAACGCATTGGACAGCACAACACGTCTGTTGGCCGATGAAGCAGGTTGCATGGTGAGGAATCAGGAAGCGGGATTGGCAAGCGTTCTTGACGATGCACGTGGAGACTGGCTGCTGTTCATGGAACCTGGCTCCACAATGGAGGCCGGTTGGGCGGATGTAGTCAATGCCCATGCGCTAGCAGATGGGGGCGCAGCCTATTTTCAGCTCGCTGTGTCCGATTCCCGCTCCTGGTGGCATCGTATTTTGATGCCCAGGAAGCACAAAAGTCCGTTGGCACGGGGTTTGTTGATCTCAAAAGGGCAAGCGCGCGCAAATTTCAAGGAACAACGATCTCCTGTCGAGTTGATGCGCGGTCTGGCATTAAAGCGCCTCAGTGCTTCAATCAAACCTTCGCCAATAAAGGCTTCCTAAGAGCTTTTGCTTGCGCCGCGTTTCAAATGCTCGTCCAGTCTCGGCATGATTTCGACGAAGTTGCAGGGCATATGCCGATAATCGAGCTGCAGCTTCAAAATGCCGTCCCAGGCGTCTTTGCAGGCACCAGGTGATCCGGGCAACACAAACACAAAAGTCTGGTTTAACAGTCCTGCGGTCGCCCGGGATTGAATGGTTGAGGTGCCGATCTTCTTGACCGATATCTGATGAAAAAGCGACGAGAATCCATCCATACGCTTGTCAAACAACGGCTCCAAAGCTTCCGGCGTTACATCTCTTCCAGTGAAACCTGTCCCACCGGTCGTGATCACCACATCGATGTCATTACTTTTGGTCCACTTTACTACCTGTCTTGCAATGTAAGTTTGATCGTCTTTGCAGATGGCGCGATCAGCAAGCTTGTGACCTGCCAGCTCAATCCGGTCGACGAGTGTTTGTCCCGACCTGTCCTCCTCCAGTGAGCGGCTGTCTGAAACAGTTAGCACGGCGATGCCAATGGGAATGAAAGGGCGAGATTCGTCGATGCGGTTCATAGCGTTGACCCCGAAGTACTGGTAGCGACAACCCACCAGTCGCGTTCTGATTTGGAGATTTGACGCGCTGCTGCATTGGCTGCGACAGCGCTGGGGAAAATACCAAAGCAAGTTGCGCCAGAGCCGCTCATGCGCGACAGCATGGCTCCTTGTTGATCAAGCGCGTCAATGCAATCGCTGATTGCGGGACAATGCTCCGCCGCAACGGGCTGCAAATCGTTCCTGGTCTGCGTTTGCAGAAAGTTTATTAGCTCTGCAGGATCCTCAGGATACTCACCTATCGGCGCATTTTCCTTGTTTTCCAGGGCAGAGAATACAGCAGACGTTGCAATCATCTCTCCACAATTGATCAGGACCATATGGAAACGAGGTACTTCCGGGATTGTCGAGACTTCCTCGCCTATTCCGACCGCCCGCAAGGGCTTGCCCAGCAAACACATAGGCACATCGGCTCCCAGCAGTTCAGATATAACATGTGTGCCAGACTTTTGGGGGTGATAGCCAACTTCCCAAAATCGATAAAGCGCCTTGAATGTCGCTGCAGCATCGGCTGATCCACCACCCAAACCTGCAGCAATTGGTAGACGTTTCACCAGACTGATATGAACAGGCGGCGTAGGGGTACTCGCATCAAGTGCAATGTCGCGCACATGATCTCGCGCTTTGATTATCAGGTTATCCTCTGCTGCATTGTCTTGCAGCTGCCCAGCAAATGGACCACTGATATTGAATCCATCACTTGCCGACTTGCCAATTATGATTGTATCGCTCGCATGGATTGTGCTGGCAAAGACCGCAATTGTATCCAGCAAATGATAACCATCAGCCCGTTGGCCGGTTACATGTAGGGCAAGATTAATCTTTGCAGGTGCTTGTGTGAGTTGCATGGCGGGGCACTTTAGTGTCCCCAGCCAAACAAAGTCCAGACTCTGGTTCCCACTGATGCAGTTTATCGTAAACTGCCCAGCAGCTTAGCCGTCATCGGTGCTCGAACCAGGTGTGCTTTTCTCGCCCTTGGTCGCCTGAGCGCCGTCGGTATCCTCATCAACGCTGCTTTCGGCAATCAGCGGCGATTCACCATGATTTGCGGCTTCCAGCTTGGTCTTGATAAAATCCATATCAACGTCCTCGGGATCCATATCCAGAACCTGGCTCCACTGATAGGCAGCTTCAAGCTTCCGCCCCACGCGCCAATAGGCGTCGCCCAAATGGTCGTTGATTGTGGGATCGCGCGGACGCAGGTCTGCAGCACGCTCTAGAGACTCTACTGCTTCATCAAACTGCCCAAGCCGATACTGAGCCCATCCAAGCGAATCGACGATATAGCCGTCCCGCGGGCGCATTTCGACTGCGGTTCGGATCATATCCATGCCCTCGTCGAGATTGATATTCATGTCCACCCAAGAATAGCCCAGATAGTTCAGGATGTCTGGCTGATTGGGTGACAGTTCAAGCGCATATTTGAACGTTTCTTCTGCCTTTGGCCATTGCTTGGTGCGTTCATATGCTATGCCCAGACGGTAGTGGAGAGGCCAAAACCGCGTATCGGTGCGATCAAGATGGATCAATGCCCCTTCATAGACCTCGATCGCTTCATCGTAGCGTCGCTCCGTTGCAAGAACACCGCCCAGTGCAAGGTAGCCACTGTAGTCTTCCGGCGATTCAGCCACCAGACCGCGTAGTGTTTCAACCGCTTCGTCGTTACGATCAAGCTGCGACAGACCCAATCCGCGCTGCAAGGAGGCGGTGCGGAATAGGGGAGAATCCACCGAAACTTCGGAAAACAGCTCTATCGAACGCTCAGTAAGGCCCAATCGGTCAGCAATACTGCCCAATTCAAAAAGCGTTTGAGGTTCTTCAGGATTAGCGGTTCGTGACATTTCCAAGTAGATCGACGCAAATGTCTCCGCACCATCCCTATTGATCGCTGACCCAATATTGAGCAAAATTTCTGCCGCACCGCTTATTGGTGTTTTGATGTAGCGAACGGCTGAATCTGAACTCAGTGTTGAGGAAAGATGCAACAAAGTCGGACTATTGGGCGCGATGCCGAGCCCACGTTCGATCACTTCCTTTGCTTCCTGTACATCGCCCTGGCGTGCCAAAAACCCTGCATAGGCTTCAACCAGCCGCAAATAGGTAAGCGGCGAAGCACTGCCGCCCGTTGCATTGTTGAGTGCTTGGTCATATAGCTCACGGGCCTGCTCGGTTCGGCCATCCGCATCTGCGATAAGAGCGCCATGATAGGTTTGGAAAAGCGAGTACCAATCAGGTCCAGACAGCTCCGCTATGGTTTTCAGAGCCGCATCGGTATTGGAATTCCCAAATTGCGACCAGCCGGTGATAATACCGGTGATCAAACTTTCAATCTCATTAGGCTGCCGCAATATCAGCAGTGCAGGTACCCGAATGTAATGCTCTTTTCGTAGCGCATCCAGGCCGAGTGCCAATCGGGATATGCGTTCAATTTCAACGACATCCATGAGATTTTCGGCAAGGGGCAGGGCTGCATCAAAGTCACCATTGCTGATGCGAGCAATCATCAATTCTCGTTGAAGATCTGGATTATCCGGATCAAATCGTAAGGCTCGATCATAGTAGAATGACGCTGCGTCAAAGTCGAAGTCGCGCATCGCGGCGCCGCCAGCCAGATAAGCGCCGGCAAAAGAGTCTGCGGATCGCAATACCTGCGCATCGCTCTCTTTGGCATTCGACGGTGTTACCAGCGCCGATGCGCTGAAAACCATGGCTGTTAGAATTGCAAAGCGTTTTCGCACTATGGCCATCACAAACTACCTATGCTGATTCGTTAGAACGAATATATGCTTCACAATGGCTGTTTTGTGTTAACGCCGCAACGGTGGAAACAAGCTTCAATTTACGCGAGAAACACAGAAATCCACGACATCAAGCAGTGCATTCTTGATTGGCGACTGCTTGAAGGGCCCAAGCGCATCGTGTGCTATGGCGCCAAAGTGCTTGGCGCGGGCGATTGTGTCGGAGAGGGAAGCATGTTTGGCCATCAATGCGCGGGCTTTTTCCAGCTGCTCGTCGCCATTGTTTCCGCCCTCAAGACTATCTTTCCAAAATGCCCGCTCATCATCGGTTCCACGTCTATAGGCGAGCAGTACTGGCAAAGTAATTTTGCCTTCCCGGAAATCGTCTCCGACATTCTTACCAAGATCTTTTGCATCTCCACTGTAGTCGAGCACGTCGTCAACCAATTGGAAAGCCAGCCCCAGATTGGTTCCGTAAGACTTTAGCGCAGTGCGCTCCTCGTGTTTGCCATTGGCAATTATGGGGCCAACTTCGGAGGCAGCGGAGAAAAGCGCAGCTGTTTTCGCATTGATGACCCAAAGATATTCGTCTTCGGTTGTCGCAAGGTTTTTGGCTGCTGCCAGTTGCATCACTTCGCCCTCGGCTATGATCGATGCCGCAGTCGACAGCACATCCAAAGCATCCATTGAGCCCACTTCAACCATCATTTTGAATGCTTGTCCAAGCAGAAAATCACCAACAAGAACAGAAGCTTGGTTGCCCCAGATCATGCGCGCTGTTGGCTTTGAACGGCGACGATCACTTTCATCGACAACATCATCATGCAAAAGAGTGGCGGTGTGCATGAACTCGACGCTGGTAGCCAGCTTGATGTCACCATCACCCTCATAGCCACACATTTGGGCCGCAGCTAGCGTGAGCATGGGTCGCAGACGTTTGCCACCCGATGAAATGAGGTGGCGTGCGACCTCCGGAATCATCTCAACATCTGAACCTGCCTTTGATACAATGAGCTCATTGACACGCTTCATGCCCGGCGCACAAAGCTCTGTCAGTGCGGTTATTCCGTTGCCCTTTGGCGCCTCACTAATGGGTACTACAACGCCCAATGCCACTCTCCATTTAAGACCGGCACCTACCTTAAAATTTCTCAACGGGAGGGGCAAGCGGCGAATTGGCGCGGTTCGGGAACACTTTGTTGAACAGGCGTGAACATTGAGCACTTGTGATGCATGCTGGATGCCACTACAAAATTCCCATGGAAGAACTATTGCGGTCGAACAACATTATCACGCTCTCTTTTGTGCAATCATTGATGCGCGATGCGGGTATTGAATCGCTTTGGACTGACAGGAATACCAGCACCTTGGAAGGCTCGATCGGCGCAATACCGCAGAGAATTCTGGTTGAATCCGAAAAAATTTCATTGGCCCGACAAATTATCGTTGATGCGGGCCTTGAAAATGAACTCCGCGATTCTGCTTGAGCATGGGAGCTGTCGGCACCACAATCGATTCATTCCACCGCGGTCGATTTGTCTTGGTTCAACCCAAGAGCGGCGGCCATCGGGCCGGTATAGACGCACTATTATTGTCTGCCTGTGTTGCAGATGGTTTTGACGGGCATCTGGCAGACTTGGGGGCCGGGTCAGGCGCTGCAAGTCTCGCCGTTTTGTCACGCTGCAGTCACGCCAAGGCAAGCCTTTTTGAACTGTCTGAAACCATGGTGGATCTCGCTCGGCAGACAAAAGCCCAAAAAGAAAATGTGCATCTGGCAGACAGAGTGACTGTTCACCAGGCCGACATCACGGCCAATGGCATTGCAAGAGCCGAATGTGGATTGTCGCCCAATAGCTTCGACTGGGTAATTGCAAATCCGCCCTTCAACGAGGCTGATGATCGCAAATCGCCACATTCTGAGCGTGCTTTTGCACATGTGATGGATGGTAAGACCATTGAATTGTGGTCGCGCACCGCTGCCTCTGTCTGCAAATCTGACGGATATTTTTCAATGATCCTGCGTCCGCAATCATTGGGAGAATTATTGGCTGGATTTATGGGCCGGTTTGGCGGCATGCGCATCACACCAGTACATCCGCGTCAGAACGAAGATGCCACGCGCATCCTGGTGACCGGAAAGAAAGGTTCAAAACAGAAGCTTCAAATCACACCACCAGTGACCTTGCATTCAGGAAAGGGCCGCGATTTCTCCGAGCAGGCTGATGCCATCATCAATGGGGTGCAGGCTTTGGAGTTTCATTCCTGAAGGTCCTGAAATTTGCTCCTTCGTTGTGTTTGAGCGGCCTGCTTACCCCCTGCAATTACATCAAGGATCGATCACGCTACTCGCCGCGATCTCCTGAATGACGCTCAACTCGCTCTGTCATGCGTTCGCTCATGTTTTCAAGTCTTTCCATTACAATATCGCGCTGCGCATCGTCCAGACCGTTGTAAAATGCGACGAACTCCGGAACGATAATATCAGATCGGCGATCAAATTCAGCTTTGATTTGATCCCGAAGTTCATTGACTTCATCTGTCGTCAAAGTGTCATCGGCGGCCAATTCCTGCAGTTTGCTCGATAGATCCAGCATAAACTCGGGCGATGAAACTCGGATTTCCATATAGGAGTCAGCGACTTTGGAGAGCGCTTCTTGTTGTTCGCTATCAAGGTCAAGATGACTTGCAACACGTTCGGTTGCCCAGGCAGCACGGTCCTCGTGCGAATGACCTTTCATTGCAAAAGCTGCGGATCCCATCAATGCGACAACAACACCGCCGATGACCAATACCTTCTTTTTGGACTTGAACATTTCTTTTCCTTCGATCTCTGTTGATGGATAGAAGATCGTGGCGACGGCGTCAGATTTCAAATTAGAAAATGGTAATGTGGATTACAAATTGGCAATGTTGTTTTGAATAGAGGTATCCTTGACGGAAAAAATATATTAAAAACAATTGTTTATAGAACTATTGATATCTTCCCAAAATTTGCATTATTGCCAGTTACACCGCACGCCAACCAATATCGCTTCTGAAAAAACCCTCAGGCCAGTCGATGGCATTCAGGCCCTCATATGCTTTATCCTGAGCGGATTTGACATCGGAGCCGATACCGCAAACCGCTAATACGCGTCCACCATTAGCGGTCAGATTTCTATCTTTTATCGCGGTACCGGCATGAAATATCTCTATGTCTTCCAAGGCATTGGCAACGTCGACCCCTCTGATTATCGATCCTTTTTCCGGTGTCGCGGGATAATTGGGCGCGCACATAACGACGGTCAGGGCGGTTTTCTGATCCCAAACCACATTGGCCTTGTTTAAATCGCCATCGGCCGCTGCTTTGAGCACCGGCAACAGATCGCTCGCCATGCGCAACATCAGCACTTCACATTCCGGATCGCCGAACCGGACATTGTATTCGATGAGCTTTGGGCCCTGCTCAGTGACCATCAGACCCGCATACAATACACCTTGAAACGGACAGCCAATTTCAGCCATGCCACGCATTGTCGGTTCGATAATCCGATCCATGACCTCGGCCTGCATCTCGCCAGTGAAGATCGGAGCAGGGGAGTATGCGCCCATTCCGCCAGTGTTTGGCCCGGTATCGCCTTCTCCCACACGCTTGTGATCTTGTGCTGAAGTCAGGGGCAGGGCGACCTTGCCGTCGCACAGGCAGAAAAAACTGACCTCCGGCCCCTCCATATATTCTTCAATGACGACCTCAGCGCCTGCTTCACCAAATGCTCCCTCAAAGCAGTCTTCCACTGCGTCGATCGCTTCACTCATTGTCATCGCAACAGTCACGCCTTTCCCTGCGGCAAGACCATCAGCCTTGATGACAATTGGAGCACCTTGTGCCCGCAAATAGGCTTTTGCTTTTGGCGCATTGTTGAAGCGTTGATAGGCAGCGGTGGGAATATCGTACTTGGCGCACAAATCCTTCGTAAAACCCTTGGAACCTTCCAGTTGCGCCGCTTTGCCTGATGGGCCAAATGTTGCAATACCTGCGCTTTGCAAACTGTCTGCCAGCCCGTCGACCAATGGCGCTTCCGGCCCGACAACGACCAACTTAACGCCCTGTATGCGGCAAAAGTCGACAACAGCCCTATGGTCATCGATATCAAGCGCGCAATTGGTCGCTACGGCGTCGATCCCGGGATTGCCTGGCGCACAAAACAACGTGCCCAATTTGGGTGACTGAGAAAGCTTCCAGGCCAGCGCATGTTCCCGTCCGCCTGAACCAATCAAAAGCACATTCATCGCCAATCTCCTGTGTTGATGACTGGCTATGGTGTGACGTTCAGCAGGTCAAGGCATGCGAAGATGACGCAGCATTTGTCCACTCCTAACTCTTGACCTTCAGGCCTAGCATTGCCACCAGAGAGTCATGGAACAGGTTCAGAGCCAGCACGCACAGGGTCGCGTTGCCGATGCCCCCTCGGGTCATTGGACCTACAAGGTACTGCCACGCGGTGCCTGGCCCTATGCCCAACTGGCGCGTTGGGACCGTCCCATAGGCTGGTGGCTGTTGCTATGGCCATGCTGGTGGGCTGCAGCTTTGGCACCGTTGGCACGAACGGAACAAACTCTTCCGGTGTGGGCATTCTTGCCTAACCCGTTCCATTTGGTTTTGTTTTTTGTCGGTGCCATTGCGATGCGTGGCGCAGGTTGCACCTACAATGATCTGATTGACCACAACATCGACAATCAGGTGGCCAGAACCCGTTCCCGACCTCTGCCTTCTGGGCAGGTAGGCCGCATGCAAGCCAAAATCTTTCTGATTGGGCAGTTGCTTGTTGGTCTGCTGGTACTGCTGCAATTTCCGGCCTTTGCGATTATTGTCGGCCTGTGTTCCATGCTCCCGGTTGCAATCTATCCATTCATGAAACGGATCACGAACTGGCCGCAATTGTTTCTGGGTTTGGCCTTCTCCTGGGGCGCTTTGATGGGATGGGTGGCCGTGTTTGAAAGCCTCTCTCTAGCACCAATTTTGCTTTATGCGGGATGCATATTCTGGACCATCGGCTATGACACAATCTACGCTCATCAGGACAAGGAAGACGACGCATTGGTCGGAGTAAAGTCAACAGCGCGCTTGTTTGGCGCTAAAACTAAGTCAGCAATATCAGTGCTTTATACGATCATGCTGATTCTTTTTGCGATGTCCTTCATCCAGATTGACACCCACTGGCTTGCTTTTGTTGGCTTGGCGCTGGCGGGCGCGCATTTAACACGTCAGATCATGGTCTTGGATATTGATAATCCGGACCAGTGCCTGGCTTTGTTCAAGTCAAACACAATGGTTGGCTGGTTGATATTCGGTGGCTTGATCGCGTCAGGTATTGCAGTCGCGCTCAGCTAGAGCATCGCATAAATTATGGGAATCGCAGTACACTGATCTGAATAGTCCATTCAATGACCAAGCCTTTGCAGGCGTTCCTTAGTCAACTGAACGCTCTAGTGGCGAGCGATAATTTCAGAGCCACCAACGGTCAGACGAACACCTAGGTTACCCAGACGGCGACGCGCGAGAAAGCGGGGGCGACGTTCGGCAAACATCGAATGATGGCGACGATCGTGCGGTTCTTTCATGATGACTGCCTGCGCGCTTTCCTCAAGACTGCGGGCAACGCCATCGCTGTCGACAATCATCATGGGCAGTGAAAGCAGTTCGGACCACAATTGCCAATCCTTTGCGATCTCGGCCAATTCATGGCCCACCCGCAACGGCACGCAAAGTGTTTCATCCTCGTGCAGCAGCTCCAGCGTTATCAATGAGCTTTCCGGCCCCGTCTCCATCGCACGTGCAGCCACACCTTTGAAGGCCTGGTTGGGCAGTGCAATGTTGAACGGAACGTCGTTGGTCTCCACCGCGCGCTTTAGTATAGCACCACGTCGATCGACAGTGATTTCAACTGCATCGCCATTTTCGCGCGATGCATAACTCACCTGTTGAGGAAGCCGTGTCGGATCAAGCCGAAATTCTTGCCCGGCCCACACCGGTTGCGCACCTTGTGCCATGTTTGACGCTCGCCTGTCTCTTCAAGAGCCGCGGGCTTAAGCCTCTTTGGTCTCTCAATTTAAAGTCCCTGTTTGACGGGCCCTCTTTGTGACCTCGACAGCGAGCAAACTACCGGGAAGGCGAAAACATCCCGCTAATTAATAGGGTAAAAAAAGATTTATATTTTAATTGGTTACCGATTTCAGACCACGGGTTACACTCTGGTAGGGAGTGTGGACGAAGCGTTAAATTACCTTGCCCGGGTTCATGATGCCCGAAGGGTCCAAATCTGCCTTAATGCGCCGCATCAGATCCAAAGCCACCGGGTTCTTGATCTGCGCCAATTCTTCCCGTTTCATTTGGCCTATCCCGTGTTCTGCGGAAATGGAGCCCGCTAATTCGAGGGTCAACGCATGAACCGCGCTCGTGATTTCCTTGGCTTTATCCAGAAATACTTGCCTTTCAACACTTTCTGGCTGTGAGATGTTGTAGTGCAAGTTTCCATCGCCCAGATGTCCAAATGCGCATAATCGAGCATTGGGTTCGATTTGCAGGACAAGTTTTTGTGATTTCTTTAAAAACGAAGGGATTAGATGAACCGGCAGTGAAATATCGTGCTTAATTGATGCGCCCTCGGGTTTTTGGCTAGCAGAGATGCTTTCGCGTAAATGCCAGAAAGACGCAGATTGCTGATTGGATGCCGCAACAACGCCATCAACAATGATGCCCGCCTCAAACTGGCTCTCCATAAGAGTGGTCAAAAGCGCTTGCGCGCGTTCGACGTTCTCTCCTGAAGTGATCTCGAGCAGCACATACCAAGGATAAACTGTATTCAGAGGATCTTTGACACCTTCGATGTTCTTTACGGTTATCTGAACGGCAAACCGCCCCATGAGTTCAAACGCGGTCAAAGATGATCCTGCCATGTCGCGCGCGGCTTGAAACAATGACAGTGCATCTTCAGGGCTGTTTGTGGCCACAAATGCCGTTGCGACACCTTTCGGTTTGGGGAAAAGCTTCAGCACCGCTGCTGTGATGACGCCCAAGGTTCCTTCTGCACCAATAAAAAGGTGGCGCAGATTGTAGCCTGTATTGTCCTTCTTGAGTGCATTGAGATCCTCAAGCACTTCTCCTGTTGGGAGCACAACTTCCAATCCAAGCACCATGTCTCGAGCCACGCCATAGGCCAGTGCGCCGGTCCCCCCTGCATTGGAGGACAGGTTGCCGCCAATCTGGCAGGTGCCTTGCGAACCAAGCGACAGCGGAAATAGCCGCTGCGAATCGTCTGCGGTCTGACGGATTGTTTGGAGCACACAACCCGATTCAACGGTCATGGTGTTGCCTGCCACGTCGATATTACGAATCTTGTTGAGGCGAGACGTCGACAGAATAATTGCGTCACCCGAGTTATCCGGCATGCCGCCGCCCACCAATCCTGTATTGCCGCCCTGAGGAACAATCGGTGTTGCTGTTTGTGTTGCCAGTTTCATGATCTGCGAGACCTCGCTGGTCGAGCCGGGCTTTAAGACCAGCGACGATTTTCCAGTCCAGCGATTACGCCACTCCGTCAAATGAGGTGCGATATCTTCTGCATCAGTCAGCGCGTATTTCTTGCCCACAATCGAGATGAATTGAGAATGCAAATCATCAGCCATCTGTTTCACCTTTCGGGGCGGCAGCGCGGATCAAACGGTCGTTGATTGCTAGGCCGATTCCATCGATTGGAATAGGTGAAACCGCGATCCGGTTCGCGCCCGTTTTGTCCAGTTGGCTCATCATCGAGAACAGGTTGGCTGCCGCCTCGATGAGGTCGCCCGTCAATGATAGATTGGCAATGGCAACCGCTTTGTCTGCCCCTTCAATTCTATCCGGCCCAAATGCCAAAAGCGCCTCATCGGCTCCTACCGACTTCGCATCAAGCCGCATGGCTTTGGTGGGCGCATAATGTGAATGTAACATGCCAGGTGCCTGAATCGCGCTATCAGCTTCAGCCACTAACGGATTCATCTGACTCACTTTTTCCAATTCGGAAATCGTAACGCTCCCCGGCCTGAGCAAGGTCAACTGATCATGGTCGACTTTGACAATCGTGCTTTCCAAGCCCACCGGGCAAGGCCCGTTGTCGATTATAAGATCGACTTTGTTGCCCAGACTTTCTTGCACAGCGCGCGCCGTGGTTGGACTGATTTTGCCCGTTGCATTGGCGCTGGGTGCTGCCAGTGGATGGCCAACACGATCAACCAGATCCGCCATCAATCCATGCGGTTGACGCAGCGCAATCGTATTTAGTCCAGCGGCTACAAGCGGATGAATTCCGGCGCTCTTCTTGAGCGGCAAAACCAGGGTTAGGGGACCCGGCCAAAAGGCTTTCATCAGTCTTCGAGCCGGTTCACTGATATGGGCGTATCGCGCCGCCATATTTGCGTCGCTGACATGGCAAATCAGCGGATTGAATTGTGGTCGACCCTTGGCGGAAAATATCCGAGCGACTGCCTCCCCGTTACAAGCATCGGCAGCCAGCCCGTAAACCGTCTCAGTCGGCAGAGCGACCAATTGTCCAGCAGTGAGCAACGCATGCGCTCGATCTAAAGCGGCTCCGTTGGGGGGTAGGATATTGTCTGTCTTGGTCGCGCTCATGGCCTGTCATATCGTGCAATCCAGAGAGCAGCAATGTCCAATTGGGCGCGCCGAGTTTAGCGCTTGGTTAACCACGCTTCAAAACCCCTCGTGAACCCATTTTCGATAAAATGCGTTCAAATTTGAAACGGGAAAAAGACCATGACCCCACGCATCAAGCTTATCGTTACAGCCAGCGCATTGAGCATCGCCGCTGCATTTCCGGCTTCGGCTGATTACTCGATCATCGAAGATTCTTCGCTACCATCTGTCTTGTTCATTGAATTTGAGGGTGACGTTGCCGTGGGATCCGATGGTTCTGCGGGCACGGTTACTCTCGGTGGCGGTGCATCATCCTCATCCGGCGGTGGTAGCAGCAGTGAGCCACGCGTGATTTCGCCTGATGGCAACGACCAATCATCGGAGCGCAAGTCGATTTCTGATCGCGTAACTGAAAAACTCGCGGAGTTGGAAGCAGCATCACCAGAATCGCTTGAAGACATCGTTATCGACAATGAGATCGAGACCCGCGTACTCGAAGAAGCAGATCTTCGCTAGAGTGTTTCAAGTTTCAATAGAAGCGCTTGCGCGCGATTGAGAACTGGAACAATTGACAGCACAAAAAGCCCGCACAGCACGCTGTGCGGATTTTTTGATACCTGGTTTAGCCGGCGATTTGTGAGAAATCGGCGAGGCTTCGCGTTGTTTTCCTGAGTGAAGCGAGCAAACGAAGTCGGTTTTGCCGAACCTTGCCGTCATCCGTATTGACCATCACATCGTCAAAAAATGCATCAACCGATGGCCTTAGCTGGGCGAGAACGGTGAACGCACCCTCATAATCGTCGGCCTTGACGCAATGAGCCACATCTTCGCGAACGGCCAATATCGTGTCTGAAAGGTCTTGTTCGGCTTGTTCAGTCAAAAGGACAGGGTTGATTTCGGCATCAAATACGCCGTCACCGTCCTTTTTCTCCTCAGCGGCAAGAATGTTGAGTGCCCGTTTTGCTCCGGTCAACAGATTGGCGCCATCGTCACTATCCAGCAATTTGCCCAATGCCTCGACGCGCTGCACGACCAGCAACAGATCGTCATCATCTTCAGCCAGCACAGCGTCGATCAGGTCATGACGGGCGCCCTTGTCGCGCAGATAGACCTTCAAGCGGTCGTGGAAAAACGAGAGGAGGTCCACCGATACACCTTGGCCAAGCAAACTCAAGTGAACACCGTCTTCCAGTACAATCCTGATTACACCCAGCGCAGCTCTTCTGAGCGCAAATGGGTCTTTTGAGCCTGTTGGTTTTTCGTCGATCGCCCAGAACGAGATCAAAGTGTCGAGCTTGTCCGCCAGCGCAATGGCAATTGAAACCGGATTGCTTGGCACAGCATCGGATGGGCCTTGCGGCTTGTAGTGATCCTCGATCGCTTGCGCCACACTTTCTCTTTCGCCCTGCAACAGCGCATAGCGGCGTCCCAAACCACCTTGCAGTTCAGGAAATTCCCCGACTGCTTCGGTTGTCAGGTCCGCCTTGGCTAACACGGCAGCGCGCCGGGCGTCATCAGTGCTTGAACCGATAATGGGTGCCAGCTCCGAGGCCAGTGATGAAATGCGGGCCACACGTTCGCCCTGCGTGCCAATCTTGGCGTGAAAGGTTACGCCCAGATGGTCCAACTTGGCCATCCGTTGGTCGAGTGGTTTGGACAGGTCGAGACCAAATCTCTTGGCCGATGCCTCAAGTTCAGCGAGATCGGGCAGATTGGCTTGGTCCGTGCGCCAGAAATGCAGCGCATCGGAAAGCCTTGCGCGTACAACCTTGCCATTGCCATGGGCAATTTCCATGCCGCCATCCGATGCTTGGATGTTGGAAACCAGTATGAATTTATTCGTTAGCTCTTCTGAGCCCTGCGCACGGCAAACAAAGCACTTCTGATTGGTTTTGATCGTCAGCCGCGTCACATCATCCGGAATCTGCAGATAGTCCTCTTCAAACTCACCCATCAACACAACGGGCCATTCAACCAGACCGGCAACTTCCTCAAGCAACCCATCATCTTCGACCAGATCAACGCCATTGGCAAAGGCCAGGTTTTTGGCGTCTGAAGCGATGATTTCCTTGCGACGATCAGCATCTAGAACGACGAAGTTTTTCTCCAGGTTGCTTATGTAGTCGTCAAACCGTCGAACCGTGAAATCGTCGCCGGCATGAAACCGGTGCCCGCGCGTTTTATTGCCGGATTGAATGCCCTCGACTTCAAAGTCGATGACAACCGGATCTTCAGTTTCCGGTCCGAAAGTGCACAGGATTGATTGCAAGGGACGCACCCAGCGCAATGAGCCGGGCTGCGCTGACTGCGCTCCCCAGCGCATGGATTTTGGCCAGGCAAAATCGCGTATGATACCTGGCATCAAGTCTGCAATAATGTCGCCAGCCTCGCGGCCTTCCTTTTTGATCACCGCAACATAGAATTCACCCTTCTTGGGATCAGTTTGAATGCTGGCCTCGTCGACGGAAGAAAGGCCTGCACTGCGTAAAAAACCTTCGATCGCTTTTTCGGGCGCATCAACCCGCGGTCCCTTGCGTTCTTCAGAAACATCGGCTGATCGTGCGGTCAGACCACGTATATCAAGAGTAAGACGTCGGGGGGTCCAATACTCTTTTGCGCCCTCATAAGTGAGGCCCGCATCGACAAGACCATTTGTGACGCGCGTGCGCAGCTCGCCTGCTGCCTTGCGTTGCATGCGCGCAGGAATTTCTTCGGAAAACAGTTCAAGCAATAAATCAGGCATTGTTCTTCCAGGTAGATTTAGTCTGAGGCCAGATCCTGGCCGAAGGCGATGTCATGCCCATCCAGGTCTTGAATTCCAAACTCAAGTACGCCGTAGGGCTTTTCATGCAGCGTGTAATCTATCTTCGCGCCGTTGGCTATAAACTCTTCATAAATTGCTCTGGCATCGTTCACCCAGAAATAGGCATTCCAGATCCCGTTAAATTCCCAATTGGGTTTGTTTGTGTGGTCTTGCGGTGCATGCGACAGCATGATCCTGCAATTGTCGCGGTGCATGATGGCAAAGTCGGATGGATCGCCCCAAAGATTGCCCTGAAATCCGAGACAGTTTTTCCAGTAGTCCACACTTGCCTGAAAATCGCGGACCAGCAGCACTGTCGCGGTGCCGAGCATTTTTGCTTGTTCTGCCATTACCAGCCACCGCCGCCGCCACCACCGCCGCCGCCGCCCGAAAATCCACCGCCTCCGGAAAACCCTGACGAAGACGACTTTGGAGCAGGAAGTGATGATGTCATTGAACTTGCAAGATCGGTTCCAATGCCGCCGAGCGTGTCTCCAATCGTGTCAGGCGAAAAGCTATCCCCGCGATACCAGCGCGGGCCGTGATAGGCGACAGCAGATGCGGTGCCGGCGGCCACAGCAACTGACAGCCAACGTTGAAAGGCTTTGGACCAAGGTTTCTCCACGCCCAGCGCAACTGCAAATGGCAGCAATGTTTCATAATGCTGGGGTGACATATCTGGCGAGCCGAGCATGTTCATTCGATCTTTTTCTGCAACGCTCAAATAGCGCTTCAGTCCCTCAATCTCTGCATTTCGCTTTTGGCCCAATGGAGTGGGTGCGCCCATCAAGAAGAAAAAAAGAACATTGACCATTACCAAGGCCAGCAAAGCGCCGAGTAACGGTCTGCCCGGTGCAGTTCCCAAGAATGCCAGGGCCGTACCCAATCCAATTTGGGAAATGAGCACCGCACCGAAAAACAGTGCAAAGACCAGCTTGACCTTGGCTTCAAAGCCGCCCGACATCAGACCGCGTGCAACCGTTGTCGTGATCCCCATAAAAAACGATCCAAACACAACGACGGGAATGATGAAGGCAACCATCTGCTCACTAAGTGCATCCGAAAAAGCGATTCCCACAATGGTTGCAATCGACATGATCACGCCAAATGCAATGTAGCCTGCATTGTGGCTGAAGAAGACTTTCCGATGTTCTGAACTTATTGCGCTCGAAAACTTGGACGCCATTGACTTGATCGTGCTGCCATTTGCCTTGTTGATTTTCAGCGTGCCGCCTCGACCATCCAAGCGACTCATCAACGATGCTTCGCCCACAGGCAATCCAAGCGCAGAAGCGCCGGGCACTTTGTTGATGGTCAGTTCACCATCTTCACTGTCCAGTGTGACCCTGTCTTTGACTGCCAGCGACAGTGCGGCAGCTGATATCGCTGTAAATCCCTGTTTTTTTAGTCCTTTATGGTGGATGTAGTGCGCAAGGGCGGGGGACACATCATCAGGCAGGTCCCAACGAGGCACGACCGTATCCTCGGGCGGATCTCGGCCCACACGCATCCAGGCCCAAAGGTAGTATAAAAACACCAGCGCCAATCCACCAAAGGCGATAATTTCTGCCAGATAGTCCCTGAGCAACCAGCCCAGTTGCTGACTCGAAACTGGCTCAGCGATGACACCCTTGTTGAATTTGACACCAACGGTTAGTCCCTCGCGTCTGCCAAGCGGGCTTGTTGTCTCGAAGGCGGCAACCCGACCATTACTCGCGACGCTTCTGCGCGCATTTTTTTCTGCTGCGCCGAAAGTGCCGGTAAAATAAGTGGTGTCCTCGATCACCGCGCCTTCTGGAAGGCTGATTATCGCACTGGCCTTATCGATCGGAAACACCCATTCAGTGCCAGTTACGTTCCAAAAAACTTCATCATGGGCATCGAATCGTCTTAGTTGGCGGTCGGTGCGATAAGTAATTTCATAGCTGTGCTGACCGGAATTTAGAAAGACATCAGCGTTGCCAATGCGAATTCGAAGTGCCCGGCCACCGCCCTCAACAACCGCGTTCTCGGTTTGCCCGTTGCGCGTCACTGATATCAGCTCAAAGCCGACTTTTCGCTCTCTCCCATCTGCACCTTCAAAAACTGTCGGAAAGTCGCGAAAAATGCCGCGTCTGATTTGATTGCCTTCTGCTCGGACCACAATTGTCTCGGTGACCAGAAAGGCACCATCTTTTTGGACTTCAATGTCTGCATCAAATGACAAGATGCGCTCGTCTGCGCGCAAGACTGTTGTCGCCAGTAGCAGAAATGCAGCAATCAGGCTTAAGAGGCGGGACATCGCGCTGGCCTATTTGTCGAAATTGACTTCCGGCACGGCGCGGTCGCCGGCATCTTCCAGCTCAAAATAATCAGCCTGAACAAATTTGAACTGGTTGGCGATCAGGTTCGACGGAAAGCTCTCGACTTTCACGTTAAATTCGCGTGCTGAGCCATTGTAGTATCGACGCGCCATTTGAATTTCACTCTCGATGGTTTCAAGCGAATCCTGGAGATCTTTGAAATTTTCATTGGCTTTCAGGTCCGGATAAGCCTCAGCAACTGCAAAGAGCTTACCCAATGCTTGTGACAGCATTCCTTCTGCAACCGCACGTCCTGCCACATCGTCAGCAGCAACACCTTGCGCGCGCGTTCGCATTTCGGTGACCTCTCTCAGGGTCTCCTGTTCATGATCGGCGTAGCCTTTGACTGTGTTGAGCAAGTTGGGAATGAGGTCGGCGCGCCGCTTGAGCTGTACATCAATGCCGCTCCAGGCTTCCTGCACCATCTGCCGCAAACGGACCATTGCGTTGTATTGGACGATCACATAGCCAACGATGGCCACAACGATGATGATGAGAATGGTACCGCCGTCGAACATGCTTTTGCCTCCAGATGAATCAACTGAACTCAGCGTAGCGATTAGCCTTATTGATGTCACGCGTCTGGATTTGTCGAATTTGAGGCCGCAACCAAACAAAACCCCGCTCCGGCGAACCGGAACGGGGCAACTTCCTCAAGCTGAGGAGATGGATCAGCTGTCAGGAAGCATCACTTTGTCGATGACATGAATGATGCCATTGTCAGCGCGGATGTCGGCAGCAACAACGTTTGCGCCGTCAACAGTCACGCCGCCACCTGATTTGGTGACTGACAGAAGGCGATCGCCACCTGCTTTGATAGTTTTAACGTGGATTGTGCGGCCTGGCAGCATGTTGGATGCCAGCTCACGCGGCAATACATGGTATGACAGAATAGCAGCCAGTTGATCTTTGTTTTCTGGCTTCAATAGTGTTTCAACTGTGCCAGCTGGCAAGGCTGCAAAAGCTTCATCTGTTGGAGCAAAAACAGTCAGATTTTGACCTTCAGCCAGTGCACCGGCAAGACCAGCAGCTTTTGCGGCTGCGATCAAAGTACCAAATGTACCTGCGCCATCTGCAGTTTCGACAATGTTGCCGGCAGAAGCTGGAGCGGCTGCAACGACAGCCAGTGAAAGGGCGGCGCCCAAGATAGTTTTACGCATAAGTAGACCTCCGATTAAGTTGCCTGCCCGTCCTCAGGCAGCTGGAGGATTCTACGGTTCGGTTTGATAATGGATGCGTTGAAAATCGCATGCCACTTTGCGCTGATTTGTGGTGATCCAAATCGGAAGGAAACCGTTCAAAAAAATTTGTGAATTGAATCAGTTGGTTAGGAGGATTGTCCGAATCAGAATTTACACTTGGTCCGGCACATCGAAGGGTTCATCATTGTCGTCGTCTTCATCAAAGCTATAGCTCGGCGGCTTGAGTGGATTGAAGAACAGCGCACCGATTATGGCCATCGGCACGACTACAATCAAACATAGATACCAAAACGGGATGTCGTTCATGGGCACTTTCGCCTGAACAATCTGCATCATTGGTGTCAGCGATGTGAGGAAGGTGACGATCCAGAACAGTGTCGCAATGATTGTTTTCTTGATGCGCCTGAAATGCCAATAAAGCAGGATCGCAAGGCAAACGATTCCGATGATCAAAACCACGCGCATCAACGCAATCAGAATTTCCATTGAATTGCACCCGGATTAGGCTGCGCCACCAGCTTCAGTTTTCAAAAATGCTTCGCCGCAAGCCTTGGAAAGATCCCGCACCTTCAATATGTAACTCTGCCTGTCGGTCACGGAGATAACACCACGGGCATCTAGCAAATTGAAAACATGACTTGCCTTTATGCACTGGTCGTAAGCAGGCAACACACATTTATGGAGCGCATCATTTGATCCCTCCTTCGGCGCACCCGCTGCAAGCAGCGAGGCACACTCCTGCTCAGCATCTTTGAAATGTTGAAGCAGCATTTTGGTATCGGCAAACTCGAAATTATGCCGCGAGTACTCCTGTTCAGCCTGCAAGAACACGTCGCCATAGGTGATCTTGTCCTCACCCTCCAGGCCATTAAAATTGAGATCGTAGACATTGTCGACGCCCTGCACATACATAGCGAGCCGCTCAAGTCCGTAAGTCAATTCGCCGGACACGGGCGCGCATTCAATGCCGCAGACTTGCTGAAAGTAAGTGAACTGCGAAACCTCCATGCCATCGCACCAGCATTCCCAACCCAGTCCCCAGGCACCAAGTGTCGGGCTCTCCCAATCATCTTCGACAAAACGGATATCGTGCAGCAGCGGATCAATCCCAATCGCGTTGAGCGATCCCAAATAGAGTTCCTGAAGATCGGGCGGCGAAGGCTTCAGCAGCACCTGATATTGATAATAATGCTGCAAACGGTTTGGGTTTTCACCGTAGCGTCCATCTGTTGGGCGGCGCGAAGGCTGCACATAGGCAGCTTTCCACGGTTTGGGACCAAGTGAGCGCAGTGTAGTCGCCGGGTGAAATGTACCGGCACCAACTTCCATGTCGTAGGGCTGCAAGACGGCACATCCATATTGAGCCCAATAATTATGCAGGGTCAGAATAAGCCCCTGGAACGACCGGGATGGGTGCAAAGCGTCTAATTTTGAGTGCGCAGTCATTGGTTTCCGCCGCAGAATTACATTGCAATTGCAGTCGCATGACGCGTCCTGGTCGTCAAGATGGTCAAACTGTGACCAAGCGCACATCGGCCTTGAGAAATTTACCATAGGTTAACCATACGAGCGATGCTCTGAGGGGGGATCGCCGAGTAGATAAAACTCAGGAGATTACGATGACAGTCGTAAAAAGAACATTCACATCACTGCTCATAGTGCCGTTGATTGGCATGAGCGTCCTTACAGTTCAACCAACCGTGTTTGGCGGTGATCAGGCATATGCCCAAAGCCGCGCCAGTGTTGGTTCATTTTCACCCAATACAAGTACACCAAACACGACAACACCTTCGCGTGATACTGGTGGGGGAGGCGAAGGCCCAAGGTTGAGCCGAATTCCTCCTTGTCCTCCAGGCACTGCACCCACACCGAATTGCCGTCCTTGGACGCCACCGGTTCGCGTGGCTGATTCAAAGGATGAGTGCACATGCCAGATGAAACGCGTCAATGGACGCATCATCAAGGATTGTTATGTCCTGGTCGGCAAACTGGTTCACTACTGCCACGTCGGGCACTTACGAATTCTCAATTGAGTTAAGCTGGGGAGCGGGGTCGATGGGGGTATCTTCGGATGCCCTCATCGGTTTATTTCATCATCCTTTGCAGGACGGTATTCTCCAGTTTCCGGGTCTTCGATGAGAGTGCCATCAGCGCGATTGGCCTGTTCTTTTTCTTCGCGACGCACTTTTGCGGAAACACGTTCTGCCTCTGATACAAACTTTTTGAAACCAAAATAGCCGATGACAGCTGCGGCAGCGACAAGCAGTAATTGTGGCATCATATCCTCCATATCCGCATCAGCACGTCATCTTGGTTTCTTGGTGCTAGAGCCCAAGGCGGTTCCAAAGCGCCCTCTCATCAATTGCATTCAGGGTACCATCGAGAAGTTGAGATGAAAGAGCCGATACATCCGCTTTATCAATCAGCGTATCAACGCCAGTCAATTGGCGTCGCCCAAAAAGACCTCTTTGTGGAGATATCAATCTGAGTTGCGTTTTTTCGCCAAAACGTTCCTTCAAAAAAGATCGCATATCGCCGATATGGTCAACCAAACCAAGTTCCTTTGCCTGGGCGCCCGCCCAGAACTGACCCGTAAACAGGTCGGGATTGTCCGCCAGTTTGTCGCCGCGGCGCTCTTTCACCAAATCAATAAAGACCTGATGGATTTCAAGTTGCAGTTCTTTGATGCGGTCAATATCTGTCTTCTTCGCCGGTTTGAACGGATCCAGCGTTGATTTGTTGCTACCAGCCGCATAGACCCGCCTTTCCACGCCAATCTTCTTGATCGCTTCCACAAAACCAAAGCCAGCGGAAATCACACCGATGGACCCGACGATCGAGGAAGGATCTGCAATGATCTCGTCACCGGCAACCGCAATCATGTAACCGCCAGATGCTGCGGCATCCTCTGTGAAAACAAAGACCCGCTTCTTGTGCTCATCTGCCAGGTCTCGAATGCGTTTGGAGATAAGGCGCGATTGCACTGGCGATCCTCCCGGTGAGTTGACTGCAATTGCGACTGCAGGCGCGCGTTTGTCGTTGAATGCTTTTTCCAGCAAATCCGCCACACTGGCCAATGAAAGGCCTGGATTGAGGGGGCTGCCTGAAGCCGAGATAACACCCTTGAGCCGCACCACGGGAACGACCGGTACAGTTCTATTGAAGCGGGCAGGAACGAGTTTAGAGAGGTATTTTTTCAACGTTTGTATTATCGGAAGCACTCCGACCCCAAGTTTTTGACCGAGACTTATGTAATCATCTGGTGGTCAAGTACAATGGTTGCCCGCTGTTTGTTTGTTCTAGTAAAGATCGTTGACTGGTTTGCCATCAATGGCCGCAGTGTTCAACTTGTCGACATGGGATGGCCTGTAGCTTGCTCCACGCACCAGCGCAGCGCGGACATAGGCGTTCAACAAACGACCGCGAGATACTGCATTGCTCGATTGAGCGAGCAGAACTTCTGGTTCGCCGTCCAAAACAGGGCGCGCCATCGGAATGGGCAGGTTCTCAGGTGGTCTCATCTCCAACAGATCATCCATGGGCCATGCTGCGCCCAATTCGGCGAGGCTCATATCAACAACATTTACATCGATATCGTGGTTGGCACCTTTCACACGGTAGGGGCAGCGGCGCGAATTGCAGTTGATCTGAGCCTGAAACTGCCAGATATCATAGCTGTGCCAATTGCCCTTCGGAAAATGCTTGTCGATATCTGGTTTGTATCGCGCATACCAAAGCGGCAAGCGGGACAGAATCTGATACTGAAATCGATTATTGGCGATATATTGAGCGGTAATGCCATTGGTATAGAGCATCGGCCAGCGGCCAAGACGTTCGTGAATGCGTTTGGCAAAGATCTCCGCATCGGCCAAAGACATCCACTTTTCCTCATTGATGTCTTCGATATCCAGAACAATCAGTTCATCATCAGTAGGGCTGGTATATTCAATGAAATGGTCCGCCTGTCTAATTGGATTGCCTGGGTGCGCGAGATGATATGCACCCCATTTCAGTCCCAATGTCTTCGCAAGCGTGCGGCGCGTATGATAAAGCTCTTTGCCCACCGCATAGCGACGCCATTTGGTCTTGCATAGTTTATACGCAGCCTCATCTCCATCACATCGATAACGCTCGGGCAAACCATCTGACCCTTTGTGAATGAACGCCGCAATGCGTTTGTTTTTTGAGATTGTGACGAGATCGAATTCGTTGAACTCGTAACCATCCAATATCAATGCGCGCTCGCTTGATTTCCAGGGCTCTGAAAATTCGCTCGAGCTAAGAGCTTGAGAAGACAGGGCGAATGTCAGCACAAACGAGCAAATCAGGGTTCTAATCAAGAGCATCAAGGGCGTCTCGGCATTTACGGCAATAGGGAACTGTGCCGTTTTATGGTTAACAAATTGGCAATTTTTACCCTATGCGGATGCTGAGCAGGCAAAACGGGTTCAACGTCGAACTCAAACAACAGGCACGGCCAAAAGAATCGAAAGCACTAGATTTGAAATATTGACGTTTACGTAAAAAGCAGATAGCCGTTCTTCTAAAGGGAGTGAAATGATGTATCGAGCACCTGTTGAGGAAATTTCTCACACCATAAAACATGTGTCTGGATTCAAGCAGCAGCTTGATGATGGTCTGGCTGGTGAGTTGAGCGAAGATCTGGTGGATGCCATATTGGAGGAAGCTGGAAAATTTGCTTCTGACCGAATTGCACCGATGCTGATGATTGGTGACCAAACTGGATCCAAGGTCAAAGATGGTGTTGTCACGACACCGCCGGGTTGGAAAGAGCTCTATCAAGACTGGGTCGCGGGCGGTTGGAATGCCTTGTCAGGCGATGAGGATTTTGGCGGCCAGAACTTGCCAAGTACATTGGCCATGGCGGCGACTGAAATGTGGAATGCCGGTTCCATGTCCTTCGGATTGTGTCCTATGCTGACTATGGGTGCCATTGAGGCTTTCGAGGCGCATGCGAGCAACGAACTCAAATCCATCTATCTTGAAAAACTGATTTCAGGAGAGTGGACCGGCACAATGAACCTGACCGAGCCACAGGCAGGTTCAGATCTCGCCGCGTTGAAGGCGCGAGCCACCCGCAATGATGATGGCAGCTATCGTATTTTCGGACAGAAGATTTACATCACCTATGGTGAGCACGATATGACAGAAAACATCGTGCATCTCGTGCTGGCGCGATTACCTGATGCACCGGCAGGCACCCGAGGCATCTCGCTTTTTGCTGTCCCCAAATTTCTGGTCGATGATGATGGCTCAATCGGCGAGCGCAACGATGTGTTTTGCAACGGTATTGAGCACAAGCTGGGCATCCATGCTTCGCCAACGTGCACCATGATATTCGGTGATGGAAAATTTGGTGACGAACCGGGTGCAATCGGCTGGTTGATCGGCGAAGAAAACCGCGGACTGAGTTGTATGTTCACAATGATGAATAACGCCCGACTGGCTGTCGGTGTTCAGGGCGTTGCGGTCGCAGAAGCAGCCACACAACGCGCGATTGCCTACGCCAATGAGCGAAAGCAGGGAAAGGCGCCCGGCGCAACCGAAGAGGGCATGAGCCCCATTGTGATGCACCCCGACGTACAGCGCAATTTGCTGACAATGAAGTCACTGACACAGGCTTCACGCGCAATCTGCTATTCCTGTGCTCATGCGTTGGACATGGCCAAGATCGGTTCCGAAGGGGACAAAAAATTCTGGGCCGAACGAGCCAGTCTGTTGACTCCGATTGCCAAGAGCTATTCCACAGACATCGGCTCGGAAGTGGCATCCATTGGCGTACAGGTTCATGGCGGCATGGGTTTTGTTGAGGAGACCGGCGCAGCCATATTTATGCGCGATGCCCGGATCGCTCAGATCTATGAAGGCACCAATGGAATTCAGGCAATCGACCTGGTTTTGCGAAAATTGCCACTCTCTGAAGGTGAATGCATAGTCAGTTATTTCAAGGAGTTAGATGGTATTGTTGAATCACTTGGGGCGTCAAACCGCCCTGAATTCGGCACCGCTGTCAAAGTGCTGTCTGAAGCGATGGAAGACCTCCGTGCGGCCACAAAATGGTTTGGTGAGAAGAAGGCGGCAGACGAAATGCAGGCAGTCCTTGCTGCTGCTACGCCCTATCAATCGCTGTTTGGTTTGACCGTCGGTGGCGTCTATCTGGCCAAATCGGCGCTGGCCGATGGCAGTGATGAACGCGCTGCACTGTGCCGTTATTTTGCAGAAAATCATGTCAACGGATCTGGTGCATTGCGGGCCCGAGTTGAGTGCGGCTCAGATAGTTTCAACGCTGCTGTCACTGCTTTGGTGAGCTAGTACATCCAATAGAGGGAAGCGCCATGACAGATCACATTCTCGTCTCGCAGCAAGATGCGGTTCAGACAATTCGGTTCAACCGGCCGGACAAAATGAACGCGATTACGCGCGAAATGTATGCTTCAATCAATGCTGCGCTCACAGCGGGCGAAGCAGACGACACAATACGCTGCCAGGTGCTGCTGGGCACACCAGGCGCGTTCTCCTCAGGCAATGACATGAAGGACTTCATGGCCTTTGCAGCGACCGGAGAAATGGGCAGTGAAGTGTTGGATTTGCTTTACACACTGGCCGGCCTGACAAAGCCTCTGATTTCAGGCGTGGACGGTCTGGCAATCGGGATCGGCACAACCATTCATATGCACTGCGATCTGACATTCGCGACACCTCACTCAATCTTCAAAACGCCTTTTGTTGATCTGGGGTTGGTGCCTGAAGCTGCATCAACGCTGTTGGCACCTGCGCTCATGGGGCATCAAAGAGCATATGCGCTATTGGCGCTTGGCCACGAGCTGACTGCCCAAGCCGCCCTTGATGCTGGTCTAATCTACCGAATTGTGGAACCAGCAGCGCTTGAAAAAGAGATCGCGGAAACTGCGTTGCAGATCGCCATACGCGCTCCAAAAGCCATGGCGCATGCAAAACGCCTGATGAAGCCCGATCCAGAGTTGCTTAAATCACGCATCAATGAAGAAGCGGAGCTTTTTGCAACGCAATTGACGTCCGATGAGGCGCGTCAAGCTTTCATTGCTTTCATGAGCCGCAAAAAATAGTCATCTATTTCTTGCCACGCTTTAAAAGTGCCACCGCTTCGACATGCGGTGACCAAAGAAACTGGTCCAGCGGCGTAATTGACTGGAGGGTGTAGCCCCCATCGACAAGTATGCGCAGATCGCGGGCCAGTGTGGTTGGATTGCATGAAACGGCTGCGACACGTTTAACCTTCGATGCCGCCAATTGAGCAGCCTGCATTTGCGCTCCAGCACGCGGTGGATCAAAGACTACGCCCTGGATTTTCATCTGGTCCAGTTCCTTGGCCATCAGGGGGCGGTTGTGCAGATCCCGTTTGTCGGTCTGAATGGGCTTGAGTCCCAGACCGGATGCTTCCCGCCACGCGCGGTCAAGCGCAGTGAGCGCCGATGCTTCGCCTTCAGCGGCTACAACCGATGAGCTTCTTGCAAGCGGAAGGGAAAATGTTCCACTGCCAGAAAAGATATCGGCAACGCGTTTGCAGCCAGCCAAGTGATCACATACCAGCCGTACCATTGCATTTTCGATCGATTGCACGGCTTGTACGAAACCGCCATTTGGTGGGCTCACCTTGAAGCCCGAGAAATCAAGAACTGGCCTCCGATTTTCGATAATAGTCTCAGTGTTGACGGCGATCCGCGCAATTTTGGGTGATATGGCAATTGCATTGATGGCACGCCGTTCTGCATCTCTGATTTTCTTGTCGATGACCACCGAGATGTCGAATCCGCTTAGACTTTCCAGCACCGTAAAGCTTGCCATTTGCCCAACCGGGACAAAAGTCCTTGCGATCTCACCAATCATAGGAATGCATCCCAGCAGGTTCGGCGTAATCACATGGCATCGATTGACACTGACCACATGATGGGAGCCAGCGCGCTGATAGCCTACTTCAGCGCCGTTTGTTGTCACAACCACTGAAAACACAGTTCGCCTGCGAGAGTGGCGCGCGCAGCGGATCAGTGGCTCCAAGGCGGTCTCGATACCCGCCTTGGAGAGCGCTTCGGACACCAGGCCGGATTTCCATTCGACATAGTAATCGTCGCTCATATGCTGAACTTTGCAGCCACCGCAATCACCAAAATGCGGGCAAGCGGGTTCGACGCGTAAGTCAGAGCGCTGGCGCCACACTGGATCTGTCGCATGTTTGCCTTCGATTTCCGCTTCAACCGTTTCTCCAGGAAGCCCAAAAGGCACAAAGACATGTCCCTCGGCGATACCATCGCCTTGTGCGCCAACGGAAGTTATCGTTACCTGTCGCCTAGCCATGCTTCTGCCCTGCCAGCAAATATTCCAAATTACCATCGCCGCCAGATATCGGCGACGGACAAAGCCCGGTTGCACTCCAGTTGTCCTGATTGTCTAGCCAGTCTCTCAGCTCACTTGCAGCCTGCTTGCCGTCCTCCGCATCAACGATCCCGCCCTTTCCAACATTGTGTCTTCCAACCTCGAATTGGGGTTTGACCAACAGAACGCATTGGGCATTGTCAGCAGCCAAAGCCAGCGCTGGTGGCAGCGCCAGCTTGAGCGATATAAAACTCACATCTGAGGCGATAAATTCAGGGTTTTGGTCCTCTAAAAGATTTGCCTCAAATTCGCGGGCATTGATCCCTTCAAGAACGCTGACCCGCTCATCCCGCCTCAGGCTGTCATCCAATTGATCATGGCCGACATCAAGCGCAAATACATGGTTTGCTCCGCGCTCAAGCATGACTTGCGTGAACCCACCTGTCGATGCGCCGATATCCAGGCAAACCTTGTCATCAACAGAGATCTCAAATCGATCCAGAGCGCCTAGAAGCTTGAGAGCTGCGCGCGAAACATAGTGTTGTGCAGGATCATCAATCGCAATGTTTGATGCCGGATGAACGCTGAGTGAAGCCTTGGTAACACATATGCCATCGACCCGAACCGTGCCCCGATTGATTGCATCGCGCGCTCTACTGCGGCTGGGAAAGTGCCCCAGATCCACCAACACTGTGTCGAGTCTTTTATGTCCGGAAGTATCCTTGTACGCCATGCCCACTAGTGGCAGACCAAGTGCCAAAAAGGCAAGCGCATGAGCCTACATAATTCAAGCGCGCCCTGGAATTGCTCTAGGAGTTTCCTTCTAGCGGCTCAGTCCCCGTCGCTTGACCATCGCGCCCGGTCTTGATTTTCTCGATCTTCATTTCGGCAGATTTCAGCAATTCATCGCAGCGGTTCCGCAACGCTTCTCCGCGCTCATAGATCGCGATCGACTTTTCCAGTTCGACATCACCCCGCTCCAATTGATCAACAATTGACTCCAGCTCTTTGAGCGCATCTTCAAAAGAGAGCGTTTTGGGGTCTGTCTTTGCGGTGTTTTCACTCATTTCAGCCTCGCATTAGTCTATGTATGTGCGCGGCACCCGAAACTGCCAAGCCTTCTAAATCATAGCCGCCTTCAAGCACGCTCACCAGCCTGTTGTCGCAAAAACGTGTCGCCAATTCCATCAGGCGTCCGGTTGCCCAATCAAAATCATCATCGTCAAGGTTAATTTGCGCCAAGGGATCCCTGTAATGCGCATCAAATCCGGCTGAAATCAGGATCAGATCGGGAGAGAACTCCTCGATCGCGCTCAATACCCTGTCTTTGATGGCTGAGCGAAACTGATCGCTGCCATCGCCAGGAGAGAGCGGCGCGTTGCAGATCGTTCCATGAGTGCCGGCCTCATGTTTTGCTCCTGATCCCGGATAAAGCGGCATCTGGTGAGTCGAGCAATACAAAACAGTCGGATCGTCCCAGAAAATGTCTTGGGTTCCGTTCCCGTGGTGCACATCCCAATCGACGATCGCCACTCTTTCAGCACCGTGGTTTTTCTGGGCGTATCGCGCAGCAATGGCGACATTGTTGAACAAACAAAATCCCATGGCCGTGTCTTTCTCGGCGTGATGACCGGGCGGACGGGAGGCGACAAATGCATTGTCGGCTTGGCCGGTGAAGACATCATCCACACCAGCCAGTATGCCGCCAACTCCATGCATCGCCGCATCGAAACTCCTTGGTGAGACCACGGTATCGCCATCGATACGCACTAAGCCTTCGGTCGGCACCCCTTTTTTAATGCGATTGAGGAACTCTTCTGGGTGCGCAAGGCACACCGTTTGCTCATCAGCCAAGGGCGCTTGAACCCGGTCAAGATCGTTGAACTGCTCAGCGGTCAGGGCTGCTTCCAGGGCACGCAGTCTGTCAACCCGCTCAGGGTGCCCTGGTGGCGTGATGTGTTGCTTGAAAATTTCATGTTCGTAATAGCGGGTTGCCATCGGGACATGTTACATTAAATTGTGCGCCAGAGTAGCGGGCACAGACTTTGTTTCCACCGTTCTCTTTGACCAAGGGTCAACGAACATCGTTTGAGCTGTCTCTCAATAGAGCAGCGGACATCTGGCCAAACTTGGTCTCGCCCACACCTACATTTGTTGAAGTATTTTGGTGGACTTCTCTGCCGCCCGATCTCGAAGCAACCCAAATTGTTCTGAAACCCGATCGAGTTTGAGTTCCAGTTCGGGCTCAATGCTCTGACCGGCTGTCACCTTAAAAAAGACCTCAGACAATGCCGCGATTGCAAATGGTTCCAACACGACCTCAATCAACACGATGGCGATAGCAACGGACGAAATCAGAGCATAGATGAAGCTTGGCCCGGCCATGTCAGCAAACAAATGGAGCATGGGGCCAATGGCCAGAAAAGTGACCAAGCCACCGAAAACAAACAAGAAGACTGTTAGCCAGGCCGCGTTTTTGATCATTACACCCCGGTTCTGGGCGTAGAGCACAATTGCGTCGGCAGAACTGTCCCAGGCGTTTTTCTTCCTGGCGCGCATATTGTGAGCTAAGATGATTTCATCGATGAAGCTAACTGAGTATTCGGCAACAGAACGAGCATTTCCAACCAATATACCCGCACCGGGAATGGATCCGCTCATCTTGCCCATGCATGTTCTGGTTCTTTTCAATGCGCAATTGATCAGTTGGTCGAGCGCGAACAATGCGCTTGATCGGGAAAACTTCTCGCGCACTCTACAGGTGCCAAATGCCAATTGGCTTTTTCCGTTGAACGATCCTCCGTCCATTAGGCGAACCATCACGGCGACATGCGCCGCTTTCACCAGGAAAAGCGAGTATTCGCGAAACTTGCGAACGACAAACAAGCCGAAGGGAACGCCAAAGATCACGCCCAATAGGCCTGATTGCATTCCATTGAGTGATGATGTGAGCTGTGGTCCGAATTGGTGTCCCAGAATTCCAATGCTGGCGATAATCGTAACCATGACTAAAGCCGAAAGGCCGAAGAACACGAGGCGAAGCATCAAGTAGGGCCAGGTGCGCAACACCAGTCCCACAGCTTTAGTACTGTTGAAATCCCACATCATGGCAATCTCCAAGATTCCATGATGAGCTTGGCTCACTAATCAAAGATGACCAGCAATCTGCCATCTTCAGTTGCGGTTACCAAACCCTTATCGAGCAGGATTACTGATTTGTTAATTCTGCCGGGAAGCGGAATGGTTTTGTTGGTTCCCAAGGCCTCGCGCAATGCTCTTCGATCCTGAGACGGGATAAACAGACAAAGTGTCTCTCCCAATAGAAGGGCGCTGAGATCCAGGACGCGAGAGCCGATAACATGATTTGAGAAGTCGTTCATTTTCAAGTCGATATCTTGAACAGCACCTTGACCGACAACCAGTGCATTCAAGCGACCATTAATGTGTGGCGTGCGAATGAAGTATATGGTGGACTGCGCTTTTGCGGGTTCTGGCAGAATGCCCGCAACATTCAGCCACCGATTGCGTTGACCATTTTCCGCCGACTTTGCGACCTCAACCAAAGCACCATCGCGAATACCATACACAACGACGGCTGCACCACCGGTCTGCGAGGCGCGAATTGTCACCACTTCATTCGCGCCATCAAAATCGAGGTCGTGAATGCGCGGTGTCAGGTCTTCAAAGACCTGGTCTTCCGGAAGGTTAAACTCCAGGAGTGTCCCTTCAGCGGTTTCGACAACCAGCGAACCACCTTCGATCCCATCGCCCAGCACACCATGGCCGTATCTGTCAGTAGGTTGGCCATACCATGCTTTCCGTATATCGCCTTTGTTCGATGTGCCAATGAAACCATCGGGAAGGGCACCGTTTGGCGCCTTTTGGGGCAAACCGCGAATAACATCTGGTTGCAGGCACACTCCTGCGGCGCAATCTCCCTCAGCAATTGAAAAAGTTCCGCGTTCCGTCTCAACAAAGGAACCTCGTGAGGTCTGTACGATAGCGCGGACATCACCTTCGGTGGGCACCACCGAAACATTCTGTGCTGCGGCTGCACCTGCAAGCGCGGTCAAGCTCGCCAGTGACATCAGGAGTCGCAACACATCAGCTCTCCATGATCTCAGTGCTGGAAATTTCTATTCCAAACCCCTCAAGACCGATGTAGCGGCGCTCCCGCGAAGCGTAGAGCTTGATCGAGCCAATTCCCAGATCTTTGAGAATTTGGGCACCAAGACCGATTTCACGCCACTCGTTTTCTCGATCCTGCGCTTCGGCGTGCTCTTCGCGTCCGCCACCTTTGCCGACACCAACCGAGCCTTCGCGCAGATAGACCACGACCCCACGACCGTGTGATGCGATCATGGATTTCAGGATTGCGATTGGTTCATGTTGAGCGCCAAACACGTCGTCTACCACGCTTTCAAGATGCAACCGAACCGGAATTTCATTGCCATCACGAATATCTCCCGCGACAATTGCCAGATGATGCATGGGATCCCAGGGCAGGGTATAGGTATGCGCAACAGCAGGACCAGCAGCGATGGTCACAGTTTCAGAGCCGACTTGTTCAATCAGCGTTTCTTTGCGCTGACGATAAGCAATCAGATCGGCAACGGACACTTCAAGAAATCCATGTTCCTTGGCAAAGGCTGATACTTCTGGACCGCGCATGACGGTACCATCATCGTTCACAAGTTCACCGATCACACCAACTGGCGGCAGGCCTGCCAAATTACAAAGATCGACCGCAGCTTCAGTATGTCCCGAGCGCATAAGAACGCCACCTTCGCGTGCCACCAGCGGAAAGACGTGGCCGGGGCGCACAAAATCAACCGCACCCGCGTTCGGATTTGCCAAATTGCGCACCGTCAATGTCCGGTCGTCGGCCGATATGCCTGTCGTGGTTCCATGTCTGTAGTCCACAGACACAGTAAATGCCGTGGCATGGGGCGCATCATTGTTGGCGACCATGGGTGCAAGGTTTAGTCTGTTTGCTTGCTCTACAGTCATCGGAGCACAAATGATACCCGACGTGTGCCGCACCATCAGCGCCATGATCTCCGGCGTAGTGTGGACCGCCGCGCAAATCAGATCGCCTTCATTCTCGCGGCCGTCATCATCCATGACAACAACAACTTCACCGCGCTCAAACGCGCGGATCGCCTCGACCACCTTTGCTTGATCAAATGCCATGGACTATCGCTCCGAAAAGGCGAGCCGCAGACCGAGAACAGCAAAAGCACCGGCAAAACTGCGCTTAAGCCAAGTCATAATGGCTGGTCGACGGATCACATAATCACGAGCAATGGACGCCATGCCCGCATAGAGCAGGAACACGGCGAAGGTCATGATCATGAATACCAGGGCAAGCCCCAGCATGGTTAGTGTTGGATTGGTTGCATCGGCGCTGACAAATTGCGGCAAAAAAGCAAGGAAAAACACGGAAAGCTTCGGATTAAGCGCATTCAGCGCAATTGCGTCACGAATAATGCGCCAGGATGAAGCCTGTGTCTTGTTTTCCACGACATCAAGAGGGCTGCCGTCTCTGATGACGGTCCACGCCATGTAGAAGAGGTATAGCACGCCCAAATATTTGACGATGTTAAACGCCAACGCGCTTGCGTGAAGCAGTGCAGCCAGACCCACTACACTGGCAATGATGCTGGGAATGATACCCAATGTGCATCCAAAGGCAGCGACACTTGCCGCCTTGAAACCCCGACCAAGACCTATCGCCAGCGTATAGATAACGCCTGTTCCGGGCAGCAGCACAACAATCATCGAGGTAATCAGAAACTCAATACTCATGATATTCCTACAATCGGCCAGTTTGACCACGGTGACGCAAATAGTGATCTGCGATCGCGCACGCCACCATGGCTTCGCCAATCGGTACTGCACGGATCCCAACACAAGGATCGTGACGACCTTTTGTCACGACAGTGACATTCTGACCATCAGAATCAATCGAATTTGTCGGGGTCAACATCGAGGATGTTGGTTTGATGGCAAACCGCGCCACAACTGGTTCGCCCGTCGAAATTCCACCCAAGACACCGCCTGCATTGTTTGACAAAAATACCGGCTTACCATCATCGCCCATGCGCATTTCATCAGCGTTCTCAGGGCCAGTTATGCGCGCAGCTTGAAATCCGTTGCCAATTTCCACGCCCTTGACGGCATTGATGGACATCAAGTGGGACGCAATGTCCTGATCCAGTTTCGAATATACAGGCGCGCCCAAGCCAGCCGGAACACCTTCGGCTACAACTTCAATGACGGCACCAACGGATGAGCCGTTTTTTCGAATGCCATCGAGATAGTCGGCAAAGCGCTCAATTGACGAAGCATCTGGCGAAAAGAATGGGTTCTGATCAACTTGATCCCAATCCCAGTTGGCGCGATCAATGCCTTGGCTGCCCATCGAAACCATTGCACCCCGCACCACAAGGCCGGGTACTACTTTTCGGGCGAGGGCGCCGGCTGCGACCCTTGCTGCGGTTTCGCGGGCCGAAGAACGACCGCCACCGCGGTAATCTCTAATCCCATATTTGACATCATAAGTGTAGTCTGCATGGCCGGGGCGATACCGTTTGGCAATTTCCGAGTAGTCCTTTGAACGCTGATCAGTGTTCTCGATCAACATCGATATTGGCGTACCGGTCGTTGTGAGCGTCGATCCGTCATCACTTGGCAGCACACCGGACAGCACTTTTACCAGATCATCTTCTCGGCGTTGCGTTGTGAACTTTGATTGTCCGGGTTTGCGTTTATCCATATAGGATTGAATTTCATCCAGGGTGAACTCAATTCCTGGCGGACAGCCATCGATAACGCAACCTAAGCCGGCACCGTGACTTTCACCCCATGTGGTAACCCGAAATAAATGACCGAACGTGTTATGTGACATTTGGTTTTCCTGAAAATCTCAAGCGCTTGTAGAACTTTTGAGCTCACTTGAGAAGTGCCAGCTATGCGGTTCTCAATCCAGCCAACCGCCTGTTTTTCCGTCAAAATGATAGATCCTGTCCTGCGGAATCGTCAGGTTTGCAGCATCATTGCCGCTTAGGTCCTCAATGAGATGCCGCACCGCACGCATAATGCCGCCATGCGTCACAAGAATTGATGGAGCATTCAGGTCATTTAAGAACGACTTGGCACGTTTGGCACCTGCAGCATAGGACTCGCCATCGGGCGGCGTGAAATTCCATTTGTTGAGTTGACGACGCTCAATATCAAATTGGTTTTTAGCTGCGAGCTCGGCGATCGTCGACTTCTCCCATGCACCAAAGGTGATCTCAATCAATCGATCATCGGTCTGGTAATCGCCGGGCCGTAGTTCCATCTGCAGCCGTGCAATCTCCATGGTTTTTCGTGTGCGGTCCAACGGACTTGCAATAAAACGCCAATCGGCAGCATCGCCAATACGCCTTTTGAGGTTTCTGCCGTTGTAAGCTGCTTGTTGCCGACCAGTGAAATTGAGCGGAATATCTGTCTGTCCTTGAAAACGCCCCTCGCGGTTCCAGTCAGTTTCACCATGCCTGATCATGTAAAATGGGAATAGCGGGCGAAGCATCCAGCCGGCCTTTATGGTTGAGAGGTCTAGCTCTTTTCGATGTCAGGCGCGTCGACAGCCTTCATGCCAACCACATGATATCCGCTGTCAACGTGATGGTTTTCGCCAGTCACCCCGCGCGAAAGATCGCTGAGCAGGTAGAGCGACGCATCGCCGACCTCTTCGATCGTAACGGTTTTGCGAAGCGGCGAGTTGTACTCGTTCCATTTGAGAATATAGCGAAAATCGCCGATTCCAGATGCGGCGAGGGTCTTTATGGGCCCTGCTGAAACAGAGTTCACCCGAATATTTTTTGGTCCCAGATCGACCGCCAAATAACGCACACTGGCCTCCAGTGCAGCCTTTGCGACACCCATGACATTGTAATGCGGCATCACGCGTTCTGATCCGTAGTATGTCAGCGTGACAATTGATCCGCCATTGCTCATCATCGGTTCGGCGCGCTTGACCAGAGCCGTGAACGAATAAACAGAAATATCCATCGTCATCATGAAATTGTCATGAGATGTATCGACATAGCGACCGGTCAGTTCATCTTTGTCTGAAAAGCCAACTGCGTGGACCAGAAAGTCCAGCCGTCCCCAGGTCTTCTCCAGATGCTTGAAAACGGCTTCGATGCTATCGGGATCGGTCACATCCATATGCCCGGCGATCATCGCACCAATCTCATTGGCCAGCGGTTCAAC